>ULWT01055915.1_pt1 | contig 63027 bp, 44 predicted proteins | sample 1960611 | NCBI WGS metagenome assembly ULWT01 (sample SAMEA4835819, study PRJEB28245) | human gut metagenome | biome: gut microbiome; material: fecal sample | place: Denmark | collected 2008
GGCTACCTGCGTAAATCTTCCGTTGATGACCCGCTGTTTGAACGCAAAAATACGCAGGATAACACGCCTGCTATTATTCATACCCGCCTTGTGCCGGGCGATAAAGTAAGAATTACCGTTGCCCCCAAAGGCTGCGGCAGCGAAAACATGGGCGCCATGAAAATGTTAAAGCCTGCCGACGGAGTGCAGGGCGTAATTGATTTTGTGCTTGATACCGTGCGCAAAGCAGGCCCGAACCCCTGCCCGCCGGTAACGGTTGGCATAGGCATCGGCGGCAATATGGAAAAATGCGCGCTTCTGGCAAAATATTCGCTGACGCGACCCATCGGTGAGCACAACAGCGATAAACGTTATGCAAAGCTTGAAGAAGAACTTTTAGAGCGCATTAATAAAACCGGCATCGGCCCTGCGGGGCTTGGCGGCACAACCACTGCCGCTGCCGTAAATATCGAGTATGCACCGACGCATATCGGCGCGCTGCCGGTGGCTGTAAACCTTAACTGCCACGCTGCACGCCGCGCGTATGCCGTATTGTAAGGGGGCGCAGAAATGACGGACGCAAAAATTAAACACATTACCACGCCCTTAACGGCAGAAACAATAAAAGACCTGCACGCCGGTGACGTTGTGCGCATAACCGGCCCTGTTTACACCGCGCGCGATGCTGCGCACAAACGCATGACGGAAGCAATGGCCGAAGGCAGGCCGCTGCCGTTTGATATTAAGGGGCAGGTTGTTTATTACGTTGGCCCTTCGCCCACCAAACCGGGCGAAATTGTTGGCAGTGCCGGGCCGACCACCAGCGGGCGCATGGATAAATACACGCCGGCGCTGATTGCCGAAGGTATGCGCGGCATGATTGGCAAAGGCCTGCGCGGCAAAGAAGTTGTTGAAGCCTGCGTTAAATACGGCGCAGTGTATTTTGTAGCCGTTGGCGGTGCGGCAGCGGTAATTTCCCGGTCCATTAAAGGCGAAGAAATGATTGCCTATGAAGATTTGGGTCCGGAAGCCATCCGCCGTTACGAGGTGGAGGATTTTCCTGCTATTGTATGCATAGATGCCGAAGGCAACGATTTTTACAAAGTCGGCATTGCCAAATACAGCAAGGAATAACAGCATATTAAACAATAAACCGGCTTTGGCCGGTTTTTGTTTTTGCGTAAATTAAGCGCGCCAATAAAATGTTAATTTATTTACAATTTGTAATAAAATTTGCTGCACGCGCCATAAAGCGTAAACAAAGCTGTAAAAATTGTAAAATTTTATTGACAATATCTTGCGATTGCTGTATTATAATTTCATCTTAACAAACACACTCTTATCGAGAGCGGTTGAGGGACAGGCCCAATGAAACCCGGCAACCAGGCTGTGCCATGGTGCTAACTCCTGATAGATGAGAGGAAAGTAAAGTATATGCTCTTTCCTCGGAAAGAGCTTTTTTATTGCTTTCGTTATTGCCAGTAAGTAGTGTGTAAAATTTAAAAGGAGAGATGTAAAGATGAAAAAAATCCTGTTAGTCCTTTGCTCCGTTTTGGTGCTGGCTCTTTTAATTGCCGGCTGCGGCGGCAGCGAAACCAAATCCGAAGGCGGCAAAACCGTGCTGAAAGTTGGCGCAACCCCGGTGCCTCATGCAGAACTTTTGAACTTTGTTAAACCGCAGCTTGCCAAAGAAGGTGTTGACCTGCAAATTATCGAGTTCAGCGATTATGTAAAACCGAACCTTTCTTTGAACGATAAAGAAATCGACGCTAACTTCTTCCAGCATATTCCTTATCTTGAAGAATTTGCCAAAGAACGCAACATGCCGCTTGTTACCTTAACCAAAGTGCATATCGAGCCTATGGGCATTTATTCCACAAAATACAAATCTCTTGACGAACTGCCGCAGGGCGCAAAAATTGCCATTCCTAACGACCCGACCAACGGCGGCCGTGCACTGATGCTTCTGCAAAGCGCCAACCTTTTAAAACTTAAAGACGGCGTAACCATTACCGCAACTCCCGGCGACATTGTAGACAACCCCAAAAACATTGAAATTGTGGAAATCGAAGCAGCTCTCCTGCCGCGTTCCATGAACGATGTTGATTATTCCGTAATCAACTCCAACTTTGCAATGGAAGCAAAACTGAACCCGGTTAAAGATTCCCTCTTTACCGAACCTAAAGAATCTCCGTACGCTAACGTAGTTGCAATCCGCAAAGGCGATGAAAACCGCCCCGAACTGCAAAAACTGGCTAAAGCCCTCACCAGCCCCGAAGTTAAAAAATTCATTGAAGAAACCTACAAAGGCGCTGTTGTACCGGCATTTTAATTGCTGTTAAAACTTTAAAAGTTAATAAGTTAAACCGTACAATAAAAATCCCACGGAATTTTCCGTGGGATTTTTGCGTATATGGGATTTATTAATTTGCATCTTGGTTGTTTGTTTTAAACAGCAATGACAGGAGGCGTGCCGTTTGTGTAATCAGGTCTTTTTCGCTTTCCGTCCAGCTGTGCGGCATGCCAAGGGATACAAAGGTGAGTACGTATTCTGCTTTGCCGCCGCACATAATGGTTTTGCTTAAATAAGCCTTAACACCAAGCTCGTCTAATTTATCTTTATATACTTTTGGCAAAATGCCGGTGTTGCCGCACTGGTTTAAACCGTGGCTGTTAAAGCGCCTGGCAATGTCTTCCGGCGTACATTTTAAAATATTTACAAAACCGTCGCTGCCGTTAAAATATTTTGCCACTATCGGCATATATTCGCCGCTGCGGCTGATATCTTTAATAAAGGCGCCGGAAATTTGTGCCATGCTGCAGCAAAGTTTTAAAAGCTTAACTGCGGCAGTTTTTTCGTCATGCTGCTCAATAATTTTAAGCGCCGTTTTAAAGTACAGGTCCATGGGTATCTGCGCATTTTCTATTTCGCTGTAATCAAGCAGCGTGCCATAGTTAAATTCGTTCTGGTCCGGCAAAAGCGGCGCTATGGAGCAGATAAAATAATCATCAGGGCCGTCGGTTGCTGTAAACTGCCCGCGCTCTAATACCCAAATGGCGGTGCCGTCCTTACGCAGCAGGCGGTAGTTAATGGTGTATGGCACTTCGCCGCAGTGCGCAGACATAATGCGTTTTACTTTTGGCAGGTCGGCTGCATAAATCATATTTTTAATATCGCCGCCGGTGGCAATCAGCATTTCTGTCATACTTTTATAACCGGCCAGTTTGTACAAAGCTTTATTAATGTACACTGCCGGATAATTTTTTTGTGCCAGGCAGCATTTTAAACCGTTAGGCGTGTTGGCTGCAACAAAAGAGGGCGTACCCGGTTTTTCCATTTGCAGTTCGTTTTTATAAAACTCGGTGCTGCCTTTTGCAACCGGGTATACTTCGCCAGGGTTAAGTTCGTTCCATGCCGCTGAGAAATGAAGATGTACTATTTTTAACCCGTCATTTTCTTTGCGGATAACAAAAGTAAAACGTGCTGTTTCATTAAGTAAAAGGCCGGTTTGCGGTTGGGACTTTATGCTGCATGCGACAAAAACAATGCAGAAGTCTTGGCTCTCAAACAATACCTGCGAGTGCATGTCTTCGATAATGTTTTGCGGAATATCGTCAACGCGGCGGATAAAGGTATTAAAAACATCATTATAAGTAGGGTAAATTTCCTCTTTACCCCAGCCAATCCAACTGCTGCAGGTGTTGGAGAAAAATTGCAGAACTTTTTCGGTGCTGCCGTCTACAAAATAAGTAATTAAGGCCTGTTCTGCAAGTTTTATTGCTTCGCGGCTAAAATTATTTCTGGTAGTTTTATCCATTGTTCCGGTTCTCCGTTTCTGGGGTATATTTTAAGGAATAACCCTTACCGTGAATATTGGCAAGCTGAAGGTACGGCAAATCGTTAAGGCGCAGTTTATGTCGCAGCTTGCTGATGTGTACGCCCAGCACGCGGCTGGTATATTGCAGTTCGTCCGTTTCGTACATCCGCAGGTACAGTTCTTCGCTTGCAATAATCTGGTTAAGCTTGTTAATAAACAGCATCAGCAGTTTAAACTCCGTCGATGTCAGCGGCACAAACTCATCGCCAAACATTACCTGGTTGTTCTGCGGGTAAATTTTAAGCGGCCCCAGCGTGATAAACTGCACGCTTTCCTGCCCGGTGTTTAAATTAAGCAATCTTAAAAAGTTGCGCAGGCGGTAATAAAATTCGCGGTTGCCGCAGGGCAAACGCAAAACACTGTCCGCTCCGTTTTTAAAAGCCAGTACAGCAACTTCTTCGTCCACCCTCCCGTCACAGATAGCCATAACGGATAGACTTGGCGATAAGTGCCGCGCAAATTTTAAAAAGTTCTGTTCCATATCCGAACATTCTACAATAAAAACACTGCTGCGGTGCTGCGCAAAATACGCCAGCGCTTCTTCCGTGCTGCCGGTTATTTTAAAGCGGTAACCGTACAGCGTGCAGTAATAAAATAAATCTGTGAATGTTTTGTTGTCATTGGTAAGCGCAATGATGCTTTGCAACGTCAGCCACCTCAACATTTATTCGTAAAATTATAAAACAATTAAAATACATCGCTTTATATATAGTTTAATACATTTTGTGTAATTTTGTAAACAATTGTTACGACATAAAAGTGCAAATAAAACATTTGCACTTTGTCAAAAGCAAATATGCTAAAATTAATATGAATAATAATGGATTGCTACGCAAAAAATTAAATTGCTAAATCAGTAAAACTGATAGAAAAGAGGTACGGCTATGGCTACCAGAAAAGTTGCAAAAATAATTACCTGCCTGTTGCTGGCAGGCATTATCACCGCACCGGCGGCTTATGCTTATGACGTTAACAACCCGCCGCCGCAGTACGGCACCAATGACCCGGGCGTACAGCTTAATCGCACGCGCGAATATATGGAACGCCAGCGCGTGGCACGCCAGATTGCCGAAGACAGGGCCAAACAGCGCGCCGAGGTTGAAGGCAGCGGGCAGGAACAGCAGCAGTCACCGGAAAATGCAGTTAAATTTGTATTGAACGATGTAAAAATAGATAAGAGCGAAGTACTTTCTGAAACGGAAATTAAAGAAATTACCGGCAAATATATTGGGCAGGAAGTTACACTGCAAAGCCTGTATGACATTGTAAACAGCATTAACGAACTGTACAGCGAAAAGGGTTATTTAACCTGCCGGGCTTATCTGCCGCCGCAAACCATTAAAAACGGCGTGGTGGAAATTAAAATTATTGAAGGCAAAACCGGCAATGTGCATATAAGCGGCAATGAAAGCACAAATGACGGTTATATTGCCGGGCGCATCGGGCTTGACCGCGGCAGCATCAGCAATATCAACGAGTTGAACGATGACCTTCTGCGTTTTAATGCTACCAACGATGTGCAGCTGCGCATTACAATGCACGCAGGCGCAGAACCCGGAACTACGGACTATGTAATATCAGCTTACGAGCCGCAGAAAAATTATATAAATGTATATGTTGATAACGCCGGCAGCGAATCGAGCGGCGAATGGCGCGAAGGACTGTTCTGGACGGACCGCAGCTTAACAGGCAGCCGCGATATGCTGACAATGAGCGGCATGCGCAGCGACGGTACAAAATCGTTCAGCGCCATGTACACAGTGCCGTTAGGACGCAGCGGAACCAAACTGGGCCTTACTTACAGCACCAACAGCGTAAAAATTACGGATGGCGAACTGGAAGATTTGGACATTAAAGGCCATTCCAACGCATACGGAGTTTCGCTCATTCAGCCGCTGGTGGTTACGGATACCCTGCGTACGGAAGCAACTTTGGATTACGGCTACCAAAATTCGCAGACCGACTTTTTGGGCATACACTGGGTTGATGATACTGTAAAATCTTACACCGCAGGCTTCAGCATGACTAACTACGGTGCAAGCAGTATCATTTACCAAAAGCATAACTTCCGTATCGGCGACAGTGAAGATATCGCCGGTGAAAACGAAAACTTTTCAAAGTATTTTTTTAACGGCTTCTGGCAAAAGGCTTACAGGGCCGGGCAGATGTTAAGCGCAAGGCTTGATGCCCAGTGGAGCCCGGACGATTACCTTACAAGTGCCGAACAATTTTATATCGGCGGCATGTACAGCGTACGCGGATATGAAGAAAGCTATCTCGGCGGCGACAGCGGTTACAGCGCCAGCCTGGAATACAGCGTACCGCTTGACAAAGCCAAAACAACATCGGCCTTTTGCTTTTTTGACTATGGCGCAGTTTACGGTGACAGTGCTTTTGACGACCATGTGCTGGCAGGCACCGGCATAGGCATTAAAAGCACAATCGACCGCAAAATATATACAAGTTTAACGCTCGGCATACCGCTGATGCGTGACATTAACGGAGATGAAGTTGATAAAACCCGCATACATTTTATGGTTAACGGACAGTTCTAACGGAGGGGCATCATGAGTATTAAAAGAAAGTTTAACCGCGGAAAAAGTAAATATACCCTGAGTCAGAAAATAGTTTCTGCCGTAACGGCTGCTGGCTTTATTATGCAGCCTTTTACGGCTTTTGCTGGTGAAATTATTAAACAGGATGGCACTAATCTTATTAAAGACAATGTTGCCAATATCTGGGCAGATAGAGTTGTAGATAATGCAGCAATTAACGTATTTGAGAAATTTAATTTAAGTGCTAATCAAATTGCCAATATGTATTTTAAAACGCAACAAGGCAACGAATGGAAAGATAACCTTGTTAACTTTGTTAATACCCGTATTGATATTAACGGTACAGTTAATGCAATTCAAAATAGCCAAATCGGCGGCAATCTGTTCTTCTTAAGCCAAGACGGCATGGCTGTCGGTAAATCCGGTGTTATCAATACCGGTTCGCTGTATGTTATGACGCCGACGGCTGGGTTTATGGATAGCATAACGACTGTGGGCGGAACTGCTGATGCTGGTACCGCAGAAGAAAACCTTGCTCATATTACAAATATTACAACAGATGCGAACGCATGGCAGGCTATTCCTGTAAACAACAGCGGTACCATTACCGTACTCGGCCAGGTAAACGCTACCAACGAAGTGCAAATGCGTGCAGCTAAAATTGCTGTTGGCAAAAATAATACCGAAAGTGCGATTGGTGATATAGCAGCTGACGCTATTGTAAATACTGCCTATATTAAAACCGGTATTACTGATTTTGGTGATTTTGTAAAATTAACACCAGACCAGCGAAAAGAAGTTGGTCTTACTACATTAACAGCAACTGCTGACGGCAGCGGCGATATTGTGCTTTCTGCATATGTTGACAGTGCAAATAAAACAAATAAATTGAAAGAATTACCGGTTGTTGGTGCGACACTTGGCACTATTGCGCAAGCTGTAAAAAATAATTTTATCGAACAGGAATTTGATGCATCCGTAGACGTTTACGGTACTGTTGAAACTACAGGTAAAGAAGGCGCTATTGATATTAGCGCAACCGCAATCAACAGCAATGCGGATTATGATGATACTATAAAAGATTATAAACTTAATAATAACAATAATGTTGCCCAGTTGGCCAAAGTTAAAGCGGATGTTAATATTGGCGGCACTGTAAAAGCTGCTGGTGACGTAACAGTTAAGGCAGAAGCCGTTAACCGTTATATTGATAATAGCGGTGGTTTTGGTACGGCCTTAAATTTTGCCGTAGGTTCCGCAACTCCGCTGACAGGCGATGCTGCTTATTCCGTCCTGGGTACGGAAGCCTATGTTAATATTACTTCTGCTGGCAGTGTAGAAAGTACAAGTGGTGATGTTGATATTGATGCCAAGGCTGAAACACTTGCCGCTTCTGCTGCATCAACAACTGGCTTAAAATTTAAAACCGCCGGTGGGACGACTGGTGCTAATGTTCCTTCAGTGGCAGTTGTTTATACAGATGTTGACAATACAGCAAATGTTACTGTCGCAGGCAATGTTAAAGCGAAAGAAAATATCAGTATTGATGCTGATGCTGATATGAAGGTTGAAGCCGAAAACAAAATGAGCCTGATGGGCAAAGAAGCTAATCAGTTTGTTGTTGGCGTAACAGTTGCTAATGCAGATAATCGTGCTAATGTAACAATTAACGGCACAGATAATGAAATCGCAGCAGGCAAAGATTTAAACGTAAACGCTGATGCAACCAGCGATTTTACTTCCCGTACTTCCATTAAAGCGCCCGAAGCTTCGGCTATGGCAGTTGCTGTTAATGTTACCGACTTTAACAGCAATGCAAATGTAAATATTGATACTAATTTAAGCGCTGTCAACAATTTGAACGTGAATGCTGATAATATCATTACTGACGATAATGTTAATGCAGAAAGCACAATAGGCAGCGGTAAATATATGTCTGCCGCTACACAGATTGTTACAGGGCATGTTGAACAGAAAAAGGGCAAAGTTAAAGAATGGATTGGCACACTTGCAGGGCAAATTAGCAGCAAGCTTGGGGAGAAATTATCAAGTACAGATGAAACTATAAAGGGATTACAATTAAGTGAAATCTTTAAAGCCGGTGCGACAGTAACTTATAGTGGACAGAAGCACGGCAGTAATGTAACTATCGGCGAAAACGCCAGCCTTAATGCTGGCGGTAAAATGGCTATTGATGCGCTGACCAAAATTGAAGACGCGCACATTACAGCTACGGGAACAACTGCTTCCTACAACGACGATTACCCTGCTGAGGCAACCCTTAATGCAGCTGTGCTTGTAAATAATATGGATAATTCTTCTTCCGTAGTGGTTGAAGATGCTGTAACTGATGAAAAAGGAGAACATAAAGCAACTATTAAGGCGACTGATGGCGTTGATATTAATGCTTCTACACGTTTTAAATATAACCGCATAAAAAACATGATTCAGGACGTTGAAGACGCGGCTGCGCAGATAAAAAATGCAGTCAAAGATCTTGACGGCGCAATAGAAAGCGATTTTGACGAATTTTTAGATAATCTTGATGCACAAATTGGTGCCTGGAAAAGAGCTTTTGCAACTGCTGATGAAACACTTGCCACCAGTGACAGCGGTGTACTTAAAATTAGCGAAGCGGTAACAGCAGGGCTTAAAGTTCTGACTGCGTTAAATAAATTAAATACTATGCTGGATGAAAACGAAGGCGGGCAAGTTGCAGCAGACGTTAAAGCAACAATACAAGGCGCCAGTGACATACTTACCGGTGCGCTTGCTTTTGCCGACCCCAACAGTTACGGCAATTTTGCAGCAGCCAGTGCTTCCAAGGGCAGCAGCGGCGATACAAGTGCAATTGCAGGGCATCATCCTTCTGCGATTAACGGCGCAGGTACCGTTATGGTAAATACTATTGATTCCGTAAGTAAGGTAGAAATTGGCAGCAATAGTGTAATTGAAAGTGACGGTAAAGTTAACCTTAATGCTGAAAATTACATGAAGGACGTAAGCCTTGGCGGGCTTAATGCTGTGCCTTTAACAAATTCCGGCGGCGGTACAGTTGCCAGCATTGGCGCAACTGTTAACTATTCTGATTTTAATACCGACACCATTGTTGCGGTTAATGACGGCGCAAGCATTAGCGGCGGTGATATTAATATTGCCGGCAGCAACGAAATTGACCATGTATCCGTAGCTGGCGGTGCAGGCATGGGCCCGAGCGATGAAACTGGCTCCAAGGGAATTGTTTTAAATGGTATGCTCAGTTTTGTTAACGGCAGCAGCGATATTTTAACTGTTGTTGATGACGGCGCAAGCTTAACGGCAGAACCAAAACAGTATACTGAAACAGTTGAAGACGGCAGTACAGAAGAGATTAAAACAAGTACTGGCAATATCAGTATCAGCGGGCATAATGATACCAATATCGTCAATGTTGCAGCAGGCCTCAATCTGGGCAGCGGCAGCGGCGCTGTAGGCATGGGTCTTGCTTATAACGATTTTGCAGTTAAAAATATTGCTGGTGTGGCCGATGTATCTGAGCAGATAAATGCCTTATATACAACTAAAGAACATTATACTGACGAAAACGGAGAAGATGCTGTTAGGTATGTTGTAGATGAAAATAAAGTAAAAGAACTGAACGATAAATTAAGTAATAACTATACTGCTTCTAAAGCTGATAATGGAAGCATCAGTGCTTATGGTTTTAATGTAGATGCAGCGACAGAAGGCAGTATTCAGAGCGTAAGTGTCGCCGCTTCTGCAAGTAAAAATGACGATACCGGCGAAACAAGCTTCTTCGGCAAAATTAAAGGCGGTATCAGTAATCTTGAAAACAATCTGCTTGGTACCGGTGGTAAACTTGATACCGTAACCGGAAAAATTTTTGGTACAGAGTCCGGCAAAGCCAATGACTTTTTCAACATGGGTAAAAATACGCATGGCGGCAGCGGACGCATAACAATTAACAACGAATCAAGCGGCAAAGGCGGTTTTATGCCTTCCTTCAGCATAGCTGGCAGCGGCAGCGTATCTATGAATATGCTTGATAATGCAACCCAGGCTATTGTTGATAATGCCAAAATAACTATTATGAATAATAATGGCGATATTAATGTCACTGCACGCGATGTGTCTTATGCAGGAGCTTACAGCGGTGCGGCGGCATTGCAGTGGAAAAGCGGCGGTTCTGCCAGTGATAAATCAGTTGGTTTTTCCGGCGCAGCAGGTGTTAACGATATTACCAATAAAGTAAATGCAGCAATTAAAAACAGTATCATTAAAAATGCCGATGAGGTTAATACCATGGCTTTAAGCGGCGGCGAACAGCTTGCGCTGGGGCTTGGATTAAACGTTGTTAAAAGCGGCAATACCAGTGGTTACAGCGGTAATGCGGCTGTTTCGGTAAATTTAATTGACCACGATGTAGAAGCTCTGCATGAAAATAATACTGTGCAAGATACAGATGATGTTAACGTAGCTGCTTATGCGCGTGATATTGAAAATACCGGCGGCGGCAGCTTAAGCGCAGGCCAGCAAAAGGTAGGCATTGGCGCAAGTGTAGGCGTAGCAATGCTTAATAATAATATTAGTGCTGGGATTAAAGGCGGCCGCTACACTAATGTTGGAAGCGTAGAAGTTGACGCACTGAACGCACTTAAAAATATTACAGTTGGTGTTGCGGCAGGGTTAAGTGTTGCGTCTGGCAGCGGCACTGGTGCAACTGTTGAAGGCGCCGGCGTTTATAACGAAGTACATAATACTACTAATGCTTTTATTGAAGGCAGCAAAGACAATAAAGTTGTTATCAGCACCGTTGACGGCGGCAGTGTAAATGTAGTAGCTCAGGATGTCGCTATTGACGCAAGTCTTCTTAATGAAGTCAATGATAACGAAGGCAGTGAAACCAAAATCGCTGATTACGAACAAGCACTTAATGAACTTGCTGATGGCGAAGCAGAAATTAAAAACCGTATGGGTGAAGATTTTGACATTACTGGCAGCAACGAATTAAACGGCATTGACATGAGCGATGCCATAACCCAAACCGGCGGCAATATTGATATTGATAAAGATGGCGGCAGCAGCATTATTACAGTAGCTGCAGGCCTGGCTGGTTCTACCAATAAAGGCGCAGGCGGCGCGGCTGTTGCTATTACAGATATTGAAAATACTTATACGTCTAAAATTGACTATGCTGAAATTACTGCGGAAACTGTTTCTGCCGATGCAGGCAGCAACAGCAACATTGTTACTGTTGCGGGCGGTATTGCTGCTGCAAGTAAAGGCAGCGGTGTAGGCAGCGTAAGCTGGAACGATGTTGTAAATACAGCAAATGTAGATATTCTTAATTCAACTGTTAATGCGCAGTCAACCACTGCCAAAGCAAATAATACAGCACAGATAGTTTCCGTAGGCGGGCAAATCAGCGGCGCTGGCAAAGCGGCTGTTGGTGCAACGCTTAGCTATGTCGGGCTTGATAACAGTACCGAAGTTAATATAACGAATACCACTTTTGATAAACGTGATAAGGCTGAAACAGATAAAGCCGAAGCAGATGACACAAGCGTAACTGCCGAAGCAACAAACCAAAGCGATAGCTATAATATCGGTGCGGGTGTTTCTGCCGGTGGTTCGGCATCTGTAAGCGGTACGGTTGTAGTAACGCAAACGCATGGCACAGCCGGTGCTGTTATGGATAAGGTAACAATTAACAATGCCGAAGCCGTAACAGCCAAAGCCCTTGATGATACTGATATACTTTCCGTTATCGGCAGTATCAATGCCAGTGGTAAAGTGGCAGCAGGTGCCGGTGTAGCCTACACGGAAATTGGCGATGTATCTACCGATACTGAAAATGGCCAGCATGTAACAGCAGAAATTAAAAATAGTACCATTAATTCTGCTGATGCAGAAAGTACAGTAAGTGCAAATGCAGAAGATACAGCAAGAGTTTACAATATCGCTATTGGCGTTGGCGGCGCTGGTAATGTTGCAGTACAGGGCGCATCGGCAACTACGCTGATAAATAAAGAAACCTCAGCTGGAATTAATAGAACAGATATTTATGCGGACCAGGATGACAGCACAAAAGCCAACGTAACCGTTGATGCGCAAAACAGCAGCGAAATTACAAGTTCTGCTTCGACAGTTGTTGTAGCAGGCCAGGGCGCAGGTGTCGGCGCAGGCATTGCCGTTAACCGCATTATCCAGCAGACCAATGCTACCGTCAATGGCGGTACTATGAACGTTAACAACCTTACTGTTAATGCCAATGCAGCGCCGCGTATTGAAAATATCGGCGTTGGTGGAGCTGTAGCAGGTCAGGGTGCAGGTATCAGCGGCAGTGTAGCAGTTAACATGATTGAAAACAATGTAACTGCCCACATCGGCAGCGGTGCAGACATTGTTGCCAATGATAATGTTGGCGTTGTAGCAACCAGTGACGAACAAATCAGCAATTACAGCGGTATGCTTTCGGCAGCAGGTCAGGGCGCAGGCGTTGGCATTTCTGTAAGCGTCAACCAGATTGAAGGCACAACCAGTGCCACTGTTGGCGGTAAAAATGAAGGTAAAACTACTGTAACTGCTAAAGGATATGACAATGACTTAACTACAAATACTGTAATTGCTGATGATGAAATAAATAATGCTTTAATCAGCGATAAAACTGCTAACAAAGATACTTCTATTACAAGAACAGATGAAACTCGCAGCGGCTTGATTGTCGATGCTTCTTCAACGCGCGATATGAAATCTTTCCTTATAAATGTCGGCGCAGCCGGGCAAGGTGCAGGTGTTGCGCCTACCGTTAATGTAAATATGATTAACGGCGCAACCAAGGCAGGTATTACTAGTGCAGCAGTTAATACAGAAGCTGATGCCGGTAATGTATTTGTAAATTCCGGAGATTATACTAATATGTCCGGCTTTGTTGGCAGCGGCGGTATTGGCGGTATGGGTGCAGGCGTTGGCCTTGGCAGCGATACCAATACCGTAAACCGTGAAGTTTCTGCTATCGTTTATGGCAGCGATATTAAAGCCGATACGTTTGAAGTTGATGCCGATTCTAAACAGGGTGTATCCAGCTTTACTGTTGGCGCAGGCGTTGCCGGTATTGGCGGCGGCGTAGCCGGTATTGTAACGGTTACGGAACTTGAAAATGCAACCAAAGCGGCCCTTTTAAACAGCAATGTTAATGCAAATACCGTTAATATTAACGCTAATCATACAGGTGTTGTTAATGCAGGTAATGTCAGCGCAGGTGTAGGCGGCGTTGGTGCAGGCGTAGGCATATCTGTCGGCGTGCTTAAAGATAATTCTTCAACGGAAGTTACCGTTGGTGATGATGAAAACGCTAAAACTCAAGGAAGCACGAATATAACTGCTGCTAATGATGTGAATATTGCAGCAGAAAATACGGCTGTTGTTAAACCGATGATTTCCGCAACCGGCGGTGCAGGCGTTGGCGCAGCTGTAGCAGGCGCAACTTCTGTTAACAACCTTAACAGCGTTGTAAAAACGAATGTTAATAATGCTGTTATTACTTCTAATAACGGCAATATTAATGGTACGGCAAACAATACCTTTAACGTTGAAGCTTATAGTGGCGGCAATGCAATTGGCGGAGCCGGTATTGGTGTTGGTGCCAACGTAACGGTTAATACTATCGACAGTACCGTGCAGACTAACGTTAATGATAGTACGCTTAACGCCGAGACCGGAAATGTAACTTTAACCGCTGACGAAAACCGCAACATTACCCAGTTTGCAACCAATATTGCAGCAGGCGGCATTGCAGCAGGTGCAAATATTGCCATTACCAGTGTTGGGGAAGCAATTGGCAACGAAGACAGCGAAAAAGTTTCTAATAAGTCAGATAATTATAAAGAAGCGAATGACGCTGCGGCAGATAAAATTAAAGAAGCTAATAACGCTTATAGTGCTAAGGATACAGAAACATTATTAGGCGATTCTAAAGATGCGCTTGAAACTGCCGGTATTGAAGGCATAGAACTTTCCGTTGATGCTGGTTATGGCGGCCTTGAAGATGAAAATGGTAACAAGATTTCTCAAATTACCGTTAACATTACAAACAGCAACATTGACGCAGGAAATAATGTAACAGCTAATGCAACAGAAAACGATAATATCAATATGACGCTTGGCAGCGGCGCAGCAGGCGCGGCGGCTGTTAACGCAGGTGTAGGCATCCTTAACGTAAACCGCAATGTCGGCGTAAATATTACCGGCGGTCAGATTGACGCTGAAACTGTCGATATTGATACTGATATTACCGGCGAAGCAAATCTTAATGTATATCAGGGCAGTGCAGGTGTAGTTGCTGGTAACGCTGCTTATGCCGGTATTACAACTACCGGTAACAGCCAAATTGTGCTGCAAGATGGTACTGTAATTAACGCTAAAGATGTTAATATTACTGCTGCCGATAATGGTAAAACTACCTTGCAGGCAATTGGCGTTGCAGCAGGTGGGGTAGCTTTGGGCGCTTTGGCTGCCGAAGCAGAAAATGACAGCGATGTAAGCGTTATTTTGAGCGGTGCAACCATTAACGCTGAAGAAGAAAGCGAAGAAGATGGCAGCGTAACAATTAAATCCAATAAAAATAATGCCGTAACGGCACAGGCTGTTGGGGTAGCCGGTGGTGCAATTGGTGGTGCAGGCATGGGCGCTAATGTTACGGATAAAGGCAGCAGCACAGTTAGCTTAACTGGTAACGAAATAACCGCAGATAACAATATTGATGTTGATGCTATTACTAATTCAACGCTCACGGCAAATATTAATAATGACGCTGCAGGCGTATTTGCATCAGGGTCAGTAAGCATTGCCACGGTTAATGCTGGCACGAAAACAGACCATATGATAACCAGTGTTAATATTGGCGCAGGCAATGTCTTTACAGCAGAAAATACAAGCTTTGATGCTAAATCTGCAATCACGCAAGATATTGATATGCTTGCCCTCAGCATTAGCGGGTATGGAGCTATTGGCGGCAACACAACCACAACTTCCGCCTATGCGGATGCAACCGTAACGGCAGAAGATAATAATACTTACAGAGGCACTGGTTACAAAACTGCTGACGGGGAAGAAGAATCTTATAACGCAGGCAACGTAAGCTTTAACGCTGCCAATACAGTAACTCAAACTGCCGATACCAGCGGCGTAAGTGCATCAGGTTTATTTGCAACCGGCACTAATATCGGCAATACTATCAGTAATCTTACAACCAAAGTAGATATTAAAGGCAGCAGCACAGAAAGCAACATAAATGACCTTGATGCTACAGCCAGCAGCTATGCTTCTGTTAGTAACACAGTTAATGGTGATGGCGGCTCAATTGCCGACATCAGCCCTTATGCAGCTAAGGTTAAAAACAACTATACTGCCGATACTGATGTTATTATCGGCGGCGATTGGAACACCGCAGGCAGCTTTACTGCACAGGCGCTTAACGGCATGGATATTGATTTGAAATCCGACGCTGTGCGTGCAGCGGTTATCGGCGGCAGCGGCACCTGGCTGAATAATGTAATTGACAATGATGCCAACGTAACTGTTAATGCAAATATTACAACCGGCGGTGCGCAAAATTACACAGCGCAGAACAACGTTGATTACAACGGCGAAATTGATGGCAGCGGTTACGGCGGCCTTAACGTAAATGCAACAGATTATAAAGATAACCTTGATTTTACTGCCGGTGTGGATATTACCAATAGCACTTTGCACGGCGTTGGCGATGACGCCAGCATTACCGCTTATGCCAATACGCAGGGCAGCATTACAAGCAAAAACAGCCTTAAATCCGCAGGCGTTATCCCCGTTGCTCTGGCGTTTAGTAACCACATCATCAACTATGACCATAGCGTAAACGTAACAAATTCTAACCTTACAACCGATAAAAAAGACGCGGATATTACGCTGGCAACTAATGACAATACAGATGTTAAACTTGAAACCATTGCCGATACCCAGGGCGGCGTAGTTGGTGCTGCATCAGCGGAAGCAAGTAATGACTTAACCCGCGGCAACTATATTAATATTGACGGCGAATCTGCTATTTTAAGTACCAAAGATATTAATCTTTATGCAGGGGCAGATGCAAATGGCACTAAATCGAGCCTTGATTTACAGGTATTGGCAGATGCTTATAACAAAACGGCTATACCTGTTTATACTGATCCTACTGTTGACAATACAATGAAGCAGTACAATCAGATTGGTATTGCCGGTAATGTGTCAAGTGTACGCCATATTAACGCCAGTGCAGCCAAAGGCACAACAACCGTTGTAGAATCTGCAAAAGAATACAAGGTATGGACTGGTACAGGCGGCGAAGGCGAGGTTGCTTCCACTGCGTTTGGCGATAATATTAAGAATGAGGATAGCCAAAATTATATTAACGTAACAGGCTCAGGCTCTGTTAAAGCCGGTATTCATAACAAGCTGGATATAACTATTGGTGGAGAATCAAGTATTACACAACCTGAATATAAAGACAAGGTTGATGAAAATGGCAATGTTATTTATGGTGATGATGGTAAGCCTGTACAAGAATTAGTAAGTGGTGGCGGTTTGACCTACAATAAAGATAATATTGGTATCAATGCAGGTTCAGATTGGTTTAGCAAAGATGACATTGATTCTTCAAGCATTATAATAACCAATGGTTTGATGGAACGCTATAATGAAGTAATGGATTACTTGCAGGCCTATGATAAAAATTCTGACGCCTATAAAGCCTATGAAGCTGAAAAAAATCTGCTGCTGCTTGAAATGCAAAAAGCTGGTATGGCAGAAAAAGCAGATAATGGCACACTGGTACCGCTTGATTATATCGAAGTACCGGCAATCAGCTTGCCTGATATTGTAGTATCCGGCGGCAATATAAACCTTGATACTGATAAGCTTACAGGTACTAAAGAAGGCAGTATTGTTGCGCAGGGTGCGCCGCAGCTTAAGATTACTAATAATAGTGACCTGTATTTGCAAGTGCATGATTTAACCATTAGTGATAATGGCGGACGCATTAATTTAACAGGCACTCAAGAATTTGCCGGAACATATCAAGCTGACGGCGTAAGTGATGCTGTACCTACCATTACCATTGAGGGAACGAGCCCGGAAGCAGGTGCTTTTAATAATGGCAACGCACATCCGCAGGCAGACATTGGTATCTTTGGCGATATTACCAATACAGCCGGTGATGTAAATATTACCAATGATAATTACAATATTCTTATAAATGGTAATGTTAGCGGCCGCAACATTACTATTGCGGCAACTAAAGGTAATGTAACTCAGCAAAGCAGTACCGGTGTTTTAAATGTCGGCAACGACCCCATCACCAGATTGCAGTTTAGCGAAGAAGTTGCTAAAAAGATACAAACTTACTTGTATAATAAAAAACAAAGCGGTGAAAAATCCTTTAAGAATTATCAAGAATATCTTAACTGGCTGGTAAATGATGTAGGCATCACATTAGATGAGCTTGGCATAAGCGGAAAAATTGAATATATTGCTATTAGTGACAGCGAAAGCAGTTTATTATACAAAGTTAAACTTAATACTGATTTAATAACTGGATTACTTATGACTAATGAAGAGGCTAAAGAAATCCTTGACAGTAAGAAAACTGATTTTTCAACCTATGTAAGCTATCTTGAAGATATTGGTGCAAGCTTTAGTTATGATTTAAGTGATGTTGAAGATGCTTTAACAGATGAATCTGCGGGTATTATTGCAGGCGGTAATATTTATCTTGATGCGGTTAATATCAATATTGGCGGCCTTATCCAAAGCGGATATGGCAGTTATGCAACCGAACTTAGCAATGCTGATGCAGGTAAAGTGGCTGCGCTGGACGCTGAATGGCAAGCTAATCGAAAACCGCTGACTGATGCCGATGTTATGGGTAATGATAAATATCTTGTAAACGGCGGCGGAGAAGTATTTAATACCAAAACCAAAGTTTGGGATTATGAAGTTAAGGTTTATTATAATCCTTCCACCGGGCAGCTGATTACTGAAGATGTTAAGCCTGAAGGCGGCAATATTCAAATCAGCGGTAAAGTATCCAGCACCGGCAATGGGCGCATTATGGCAATGGACGGAACCAGTGATGTAAGCATAAATACTACTGCTGTTAATAAAGATGTTAAAGTTAATAGTATTTCTGTTAACGATATTACTGGTCTTATCAGCATTACCGATAAAAATACCGGTAAAACAACTGAATATAAAAACGGACAGCAACGTACTTATAATACAGGCATAGACCCTGATGCCATTAATCCTGAAACAGGTAACAAGTATGCTGATTGGACAACGGGGAGCAGCAGTTATACTTATAAACCTGACGAAGGTACGCAGTTTGCCTGGACTGGCGGTGTAACTGGCGAAGTCATCAGACAAAAACATTATACCGAAGATTTTCTGTTCTGGGGTGCATTGGCTTACAATACCAGTGAGGCATTGCTTGACCATCTGGAACAAATTAACGTAACACCTGAAGAAACCATAATTTCGAGTGGTGATAATCTACAAGCTATGAAAGATGGCACTTTAATTACTGACGGGTACAAAGGCGGAGATGATATGTTCAGGATTGATTGGACATATTCTAATTCACAAGATAACGTGACAGCAACTGATCCCTCTGTAAAGAAAGAATATGATGGTACAGCAGGTAAAATCTTTGGCTATGGTGAGTACATCTATACTTGGACAGAAACTTCCGGCGATAAGATGACTTCTACCAGCGGTATTAAAGCAGATAATACAATCAATATCGGTTTTCTTGGAAACGGCGAAGGCAATGGCGATATTACTGTAAATACTGCGCAGGATATGCTGCTTAACGGCAATATCAGCAATGCAACGGTACTTGATGATAATAATAACTTTATTGGTAAAGGTAGTGTAAATCTTAATAGCGGCGGTAATATTGAAGCCATTGGCAGCGCCAACATTAATTCCGACGATGTTAATATTACAGCAGCAAACGGCGTAAATGTTAACCATGCAGCTATCGGCGACAGCGCAAATATCAATGTAACCACAACAAAAGGCGATATTAAATTTGTATCTACCGATGGTAACTTGAACATTAAACAAATGATTACTGGCGGTACTGACAACATTAATGCAGCAACAGGCAGCGTTTACCTTGAAGCACAGGGCAATATTACTGACGCGGAAACAGACACTTATGCAATTAAAGGCCAGCGTATCGACCTTATCAGCAATACCGGTAATATTGGTGCGCTGAATGACGACGGAACTGTGGCTAATGCAATTAGAGTGCTTGGCGGCAGCGACCTTTACAGCAGCGATACAATGGCAAGCAGTGTTAATGCCAAAGCGCAGGGCGATATTGTACTGACGCAGACAACCGGCAATATGCGTCTTGGCACGATTGAAAGTGTTAACGGCGACGCTGTGCTGACAGTTGCTAACGGCAGCTTTGTTGACGCACATCCGAGCGAAAACACTGATACCAGTTCGGCACAGGATAAGATTGACCGCTGGGTTGAAGCAGGGTTGATTGTCGAAGGCGCAGATGCTAATAGCAGTGAAGAATCAGCAAAATTAGCTAAAGAGGAACGTGAAGCTGCATTAAATGCCAGAGCGGATGCATTAGCTAACGATGATGAAACTAAAAAACAGAGCTATAAAGATGCTGCTAAAAAGTTGGCTGATGCTTTTGCCAATACTGAGAATAATAAAGAATTGCAGTCTGCGAAAGATACCTATATTAATGCGTATCAAGATGCGGTTGCTGCTTATAATGAAGAAATAGCAGGTGTAACAGATCAAGAACAAATTGATCAAATCAATAATAAGTATAAAGATATTTATGATGGCATTACAAATAAATATTTAGAAGCTCAGGCTAAAGTTTATGGCAACGGGTTTACGGCAGATGAACAACAACTGATTAGTTCTTATGCAGAAGTAAGCCACAGCGACAACTATGGCTGGAGCCAGAACCAGCTGCTGTATGCAATTCAGGATAGCGTGCTGAATGCAGAGCTTGGTGAAGTACAAACTGTTGATACACCTAACGTAACTGCCAATAATATTACGCTTAACGCAACAAATGGTGGCATTGGTATTGACGCCGAAGCAGAAACAATCCATTATGCTGATTTGAATAAGGAAGAAAACCTTAAGATTTTGGCAGCTGCCAAAGCTGGTGACCTTACCTGGGATAATGATCAGGTTATTGTGCGCCAGCAGCAGGCCATTACCGTCAGCGTAAAATCGCAAGATGAAGGCCAAACTTATGGCAAAGTAAATGTAACCGGCAGAGATAACGTATATCTGGCAGGCGTTAAAGATACGGAACTTAACATTAACGGTGTTACAACAGCAGGCGATATCCGCTTGCAGGGTGATGAAGGTGTTAATGTAGATGGTATGCTTAGCGGTGATAATTTAACTATTAACGGCGGCATCGGCAACATTATGGGTGTTGGTGATGATCATTACGTTAATACCAATATCAGTGGCGTACTTGATGCTAATTCTGCAGGAGATATTTATATCAATCAAACCGGTGATTTGAATATATTGGCTATTGCAGCCGGGCAGGCAGCTAACCTTAAGGCTGCAAACAATATTTTGATGCATAATGTTGAAGGCAGTCAGGCACAAGGCTATATTAATGCAAATATAGTTAACCTTGAAGCAGGCGCAAACATTGGTTCATCCGATAACGCAATCCGCATTTTGGATAACGGCGCGGTTGTAAATGCCGATGCAGAAGATAACATTTACCTTTCCGGCGTAAGCGGTGATGGCTCTACTGGTGAATTTGTATTAGGGACGATTAAAGGTGCAAATCTTGACATAACAAGCGTAAGTGATATAAGCCTTGGACGTGATAATAACGAAGGAACCGAAGAAGATGAAACGGTTAACAGCAACGTCAATGTAGGTAGTGGCAATGTTTCGCTTACAACTAACGATGGCAGCATTACGCAAACGGCAAGTAGTAATATTACGGCAAATTCTGTTAAAGCAACCGCAACGCAGAATGTATTGCTTGCAAGCACTAATAACCAGATTAACAACTTTGTTGTAAATGGTTATGGCAATGATAATAGCCTTACTGGCAATGTTGATCTTGCAAGTACGGTAAATAATGATGTCAATGTTGAATTTGGCAAAATTGTTGACGGTGAAAAGGTTGGCTTAACTGTTAATAATGGTTCTGTAAATGTTAACAGCCTTGGCAATATGAGCAATCTCAACATCACCGGCGGCAGCCTGACTACTACCGCCGAAAACATTGGCAGTGTAACCTTTACCAGTGCAGGCAGCATTACTGCCGATACTGTTATCGACAGTGCGGCAGATATTGATATGAATGCCCACGGTGCAATTACTAATACTGGCAGCTTAACAGCAGGCAATAACGTAAATGTTGATACTTCGGCAGGAGATATTAACCTTGGCGGTGATGTAACGGCGCAGAAAAATGTAACTGTACACAGTGATAAAGGTGCTATTGAAATTAGTGGTGCTGTAACAGCAGCTGAAGAAAATGTTGATATTACTAGCAGCGGCACAATTACAACAACAGGAGCCATTACTGGCGGTACTAACGTTAATGTAACTACTGAAGACGGTGAAATTAACATTGGTGGTGAAGATGGTAAAGGCGATGTAATAGCAAATAACGGCAATGTAAACATTGAGAGCGGCAGTGGTAACATCACAACAACCGGTGCAATCAGTGGCGGCACTAATGTAACTGTCGATGCAGGTACTATCGGCACGATTGACCTTGGCGGCGATGTTGAAGCTAAAGGCGGCGATGTACTTGTAACTACTGAAAATGGCGCAATCACAACAAACGGCGCAGTTAAAGCAAAACATAATGTTAAAGTTAATACCGTAAGTGGTTTGATTGGTCTTGGTGGGCTTGTTGATGCTGAAACTGGTTTTGTAAATGTTTATACCGGCAAGGGCAGCATTACAACCGGTGGTTATGTAAGCGGTTATGAAGATGTAACACTGGCAAGTGATGGCGGCAATATTACTGTTGGTGGTTACACTGAATCTGAAACGATGAACGTAACTGCAACCGTAACTGGAAACGGCAACATTGATTTCACAGGTACAGTATCAGCCAAAGGCGATGTAACTGCAACCGTAACCGGCGAAGGTGATATTACTACAGGTGATAATGCTTCTGTAAGCGGCACCGATATTACCTTTACAACAAATGATGGTAATATTACTACCGGCAGCGATTTGACAGCTGATAAAAATATTGATCTTAATGTCAACACAGGCAACATTACTTTCGGCGGCGATGTAACTGCTAATGACGGCAATATTACTATTGATATTACCGGTGACGGCAGCTTGACATATGATAAAGATGCTGAAAATGCCGATAATACTTTGAAGGCTATAGGACAAGACTGCAGTGAAGAAAGCGGCAATATTATCATCAACCTTAAAGGTGAAGGCGATGTTGATTTGTATGACCTGTATGCAACCAATAATGCACGCCTTGATATTGCCAACGGCAATTTGACGCTGCATGAAATTAACGGCGAACTGGTTGCTATGCAGCTGCGCACGGAAGATAAAGAAATGAACGTAGATAAAATTACCGCCGGTACGCAGATTGTGCTTACGGGCAGCGATATGTCGCTGGAGAACATTGCCCAGCGCCCGGATGCTGACGGTATGCTCGTTGTAACTCCGGACGGTGCGCAGGCTGATAAACCGATTGATAACTTTACTATCGGCAATATTCAGACCAATGCAGGCAGCGGCATCCGCTTCGACCGCCTGTGGGTTAACAATTCTGATATTCACATCAGCGAAGGCCAGCTGTGGTTTGATAAACTGTATGTTGAAAACATGGCTCACTTCAGCAACAGCAACATGGTTGCAGGCATTTACGGTGTTCCGCCTGTGCGTGACGGCAGCGATAGCGTTTACTGGATTAACACTTCCGAAAACCGTCCGGAAAGCGATTTGCAGGCATGGCAGGCCGGTGTCGGTGACTGGATGTATCTGCGCTTTACCGACGATGCTATTCAGGAAAGCAACGGCATTTTGCTGACGCTGGATGAATACGATTACGTCTACGACCAGCGCTTCACGGCAGAAGACCACCTGCGTTATCAGCACGGGCGTTATCTGGACGAGGACTACAAGCAGGCATACGGTTACGGCGTATCGCTGCATAACCGCTACGGCCTGATTGATTATCAGGACTTTACTGAAGAAAACGCCGGTGAAGACGAAATCGCCGTAGAAGCATAACAAAATAATTACCCGGAGGCCGCGCGCTTCCGGGTACCAAAATGACGGAGGGATAACATGAACAAAAAAGCAGAAGCTTTTAAAAACTATCTTGACGAAAGAAAAATTACCTGTTTTACCGTTGATGAAATTAAGGACGATGCGTTAAACAGCGTTGTGTTCCGTTCTAATATCGAAATTAACGGCCAGCAGCTGCCGACGATTGTTGTTTTGGACAGCAGCATTTACGGCATAGTGCGCGTTCTGGTTGCGCCGCGCGTGCTTAACGATGCTAACGAAGCAGCGCTTTTAAAAGAGCTTAACCGCCTTAATAAAAGCTACAAATCCTTTAAATATTATTTTGACGATAACGGCTCTTTGGTTTTGGATTGCTGCATTCTGTTCAAAGCCGGCGAAGCCGACGGCGATTTGATTTACACGATGTTTGATGTAATCATCCGTCATTTAAACGGCGAATACAAAAAACTAATGCAGCTTATCTGGCAATAAAAGCATTTTTACGGGCCGCCTGCGGGCGGCTTATTTTTTATCCGCGTAAGCGTAAAATTTAAGTACATTGCCGCTGTAAAGTTTTTGGCGTTTTATTATATTCTTTACAATTTTGTGACGCTTTTTGCAAAAGTTCACAAAAACTTACGGTTTTTATTGACAGAAAAGGATTTTGGTGATAAATTTCAAGCTATATTATTATTTTATTTTAAGGGAAAGAGGTAAGTATCATGACAGGATTAATGTTGTTAGGTATCGCATTAGTCGTGTGTGCATGCGGCTATTTTGTTTATGGCCGCTGGCTTGTAAGACTGTGGGGCGTAGATCCCAATGCAAGAACACCGGCTTATGTGCATGAGGACGGCAACGACTACGTTCCCTCCTCCAAATTTACGGTTTTTGCGCATCAGTTTTCGTCCATCACAGGCGCAGGCCCTGTAACCGGCCCTATTATCGCCGCTATGTTCGGCTGGGCTCCGGTAATGCTGTGGCTGATGGTTGGCGGCATCTTCTTTGGCGCCGTGCAGGATTTTACCGCGCTGTACGCTTCCGTTAAAAACGAAGGCAAATCTATGGGCATGCTTATTGAACAGTACATCGGCAAAACCGGTAAAAAAATGTTCCTTTTGTTCTCGTGGCTGTTTACCCTGCTTGTAACCGCTGCTTTTGCGGATATTGTTGCCAGCACCTTCAACGGCTTTAAGGCAGACGGCGGCCTTGCAACCCCTAATGCCGCTGCGGCTTCCATTTCGATGCTGTACATTGTTGTTGCCATTGCTTTCGGCTACTTTTTAAAGAAATGCCCGCTGGCAGAAGGCCCGAAACTGGCAGTTGCCATTGTGTTGATGATTGCCATGCTGTGGGCAGGCATTGAATACCCGCTGTATTATGATAAAACAACCTGGCTTTATGTAGTTTTTGCTTATATGTTTATGGCGGCAGTAATGCCGATGTGGCTTTTAATGGAGCCGCGCGATTATTTAAGTGTATTTTTGCTTTTAGGCATGATTGCCAGCGGCGTTATCGGTGTTATCTTCACTAACCCGTCTATCGAACTGCCGGCGTTTAACGGCTTTGTTGTAAACGGCCAGCCGCTGTTCCCGATACTTTTCATCACCATCGCCTGCGGCGCTGTGTCGGGTTTCCACAGCCTGGTATCTTCCGGCACTTCTTCTAAAACCGTTTCCAACGAAAAAGACATGCTCTTTATCGGTTACGGTTCAATGCTTATTGAATCCATCCTTGCCGTTGTTTCGCTTATCGTTGTAGGCGCTGCGGCAACCGGCGGCGTAATGCCCAAAGGCACGCCGTTCCAGATTTTTGCCGGTGCCGTTGGCGGCTTTATGGGTATGTTCGGCCTTTCGGCGCACGTTGCCACCTGCGTAATTACCATGTGCGTATCCGCACTTGCGCTTACCACGCTCGATTCCGTTGGGCGTATCGGCCGTATGTGCTTCCAGGAACTTTTCACCTACGGCAAACCGGAAGAAATGAGCGGCCTGCAGAAAGTTTTAACCAACAAATATTTTGCAACTGTTATCACCCTGTTCTTCGGTTATCTGCTCTGCCTGGGCGGATATATGAACGTTTGGCCGCTGTTCGGCGCAGCCAACCAGCTGTGCGCAGCGCTGGTATTCATTTCGCTTTCGGTATTCCTTAAAGTTACCGGCCGCCAGGGCTGGATGCTTTATGTGCCGATGGGCTTTATGTTTGCCGCAACCATGAGCGCGCTTGCCATGAGCATTTACGGCATTGTCAATAAACTCGTTACCGGCGCACCGTTTGGCATGCTTACCGACGGTTTGCAGCTTGTTGTTGCCATTGCCCTTATTATTCTGGCACTTTTAATTGCCACCAACGGGCTTAAAACTTTGTGCGGCAGCAAAGCCGGAAGCAAAAATGAAACCGCAAACGCATAGTTAAATGTAAAAATTTTGTGGCGCAGCCTGTAATACGCACGGGCTGTGCCTTTTTATGCGATTATTTTTTTACTGCATACTGTTTTTTTAATCTGAATTGTGTTAGAATTATTACATAGCCATTTTATCTTGGGAGGTAAGAGAATGAAAAAATTATTTAATCTGTTAATGGTAGCCCTGATGGCTGTATGTTTTGCTGTTCCCGCTATGGGCAAAGCCGAAGCCGCTAAAGTTGTAGTACTTCCTCTGGTTAACAACTCCGGTTCCGAAACCGCAGGCCAGATTTATATCAGCGGCGCTATTCAGCTGTTCGATTATCCTGAATACGAACTGCTTGAAAATGACGCTACCAACGATGCTATTGCAGCTGAAAACATTGGTAAAGACGGCGCTTCCAAAGACGCTATGGTACGTATTGCCAAAGCATCCGGTGCAGACCTTGTTGTCGGCATGGTTCTTGATACCTGCGAAGACAACCCGGTATTCCCGAGCGCAGAACGCATTCTGAAACTTGACATCACCGGCAAAACCTATGCTTACAGCGCAGTAAACGGCAAGTTCTATGAACACCGCATTTATGAGGACAAAGAAATCGATGAAACCCTTACCAGCCGCTGGGATTGGGTAAGCGAAGAATTTGGCCGCTGCGTAACCCGCGAAATGAAACGCGTTGACAAAGCATTCATGGAAAACGACTTTTAATTAACGGCTGATATTCGGGCTCCTGCTTTTGGGCAGGGGCCTTTTTATTTTGCAGGTGGAAAAAATTATGTCTATATGGTAAAATTAAATGATAGAATCAGCTTTATCTTAACGGAATTATTATATAGACAGGAGGATGGCACTTTGAATAATGACATCCATATAGTTTTGGACAGCATTGCTTCCGCCGCGGAAACGCCGCTGGCGCATGATGCACGCTGCCATATTTTGCAGCTTATTTTCCGCCATAAAGCGGTTGAGTGGCGCGACGGCGAAAAAACGCCGGAAGAAATGTTTAAAATGGTGAAGGAAAGCGGCGAACTGCCGAAAACTTCGCAGCCGCCGGTTGGCGAGTTTTTGGATTTGTTTACGAGCCTTGCCGAAGAAGGAAAGAAAGTTATAGGTATTTTTGTAGACAGCGTTTTAAGCGGAACTTACCATACCGCCTGCATGGCAGCGCGGCAGGTAATGCAGGAAATTCCCGGTGCCGATATCCGCATTTTCGACAGCCTTACGGCGGCAACGCCCATCAGCGCACTGGCGCTTGATATTTTGAAAAAGGCCGATGAAGGCGCCGGTATGGATGAACTGGAAGCGTTTATTAACGGCGCCATTGCACGCACGGAAACCTGCTTTTCGGTAAATACGCTGGAATATTTGCAGAAGGGCGGGCGCATAGGTGCTGTTGGCGCGCTGCTCGGAAGCCTTTTGGGCATACGCCCGGTAATAACTTTGGATAAGGAAGGCAAACTTGTTGTAGCCGCTAAATGCCGTACCCGCAGCAAGGTGCTTAACACAATGCTTGAAATTTCTTCTTCGCACGGAGAGCTTGAAAGAATTTGCATTGCCCATGAAGGCGCGGAAAAAGATGCCGAATATCTTTACGAAGAAATGACTAAGCGTTATCCCGGTGTGCCGGTACTGATGACGGGCATCGGCGCTGTTTTGGCTACCCATTTGGGGCCCGGCTGCATTGGGCTTTTTGTACGTACCAAAGAATAAATCCGGCGCGGCCGGAAATAAAAAAGGCAGGGCTATCTGCCATAATCAAGGAGTGAAGATGAACTTAACACAGACGGCTGTAATTAACGGCCACGATATAAAAAATATGCTGCTGGGCGCTTATGCGGCTTTTGCCGCCGGTTACCGGCAGATTGACGAATTAAATGTGTTCCCGGTGCCTGACGGCGATACCGGGACGAATATGATGCGCACCATGGAAGCGGTGCACCGTGCGCTTTTGCCGCTTGATACGGATTCTGCGGCGGAGGTTGGCGCTGCGGCTGCCAAAAGTGCCATTATGGGCGCGCGCGGCAACAGCGGCGTAATACTTTCGCAGCTTTTGCGCGGCATTGGGCGCGGGCTGGCAGGCAAAGCGCGCGTTACAGGCAACGAGCTGGGCAAGGCCTTTCAGTTTGGCATTTTATATGCCTACCGCAGCGTTGCCAAACCTGTTGAAGGCACCATTTTAACGGTGGCGCGCGGCATAGCCAAAGAGGCTTACCACGCAGTGCGCCGCGGTGAGGACTTTACCGAAATTTTAACCGAAGCCATTGCCGGCGGCAAAAAAGAACTGGCACGCACGCCGGAGCTTTTGCCCGCTTTAAAAGCAGCCGGTGTGGTTGATGCCGGCGGCCAGGGCCTGATTGTATTTTTGCAGGGCTGCTTAAACGGCCTTCTGGGCAAAAACTTGCCGGAGGAAGATGTGCAGCACATACACGTTAATAAAATTGCCGCCCTGCCGGCAGAAGAAGTTGACTTAACAAATCCGTACTGCACGGAATTTATTGTAAAAAATACAGCAGTGAATGATAAAACCGTGCGCGCGGCGTTAGCGCCATTAGGCAATTCGCTTATTGTAGCGGCAATGGATGATGTGGTAAAAGTGCATATCCATACCGCCAATCCGGGAGCTGTTTTGCAGCAGGCAATAGGATGGGGTACGCTGCACGATATTAAAATTGACAATATGGCAGAGCAGCACGAACACCGTGTATTCAGCGCGGCGGCAGTGCAGCAGCCGGCACCCAAAAAAGAAGGCACCGGCCTTGTAAGCGTGGCGGCAGGCAGCGGCATTGCGCAAATTATGCTGGCGCAGGGCGTTGATGAAATCATCAGCGGCGGGCAGAGCATGAATCCGCCTGTGGAAGAATTTGTACACGCCATTGAAAACGGCGCTTACAGCAAATATATTATTCTGCCCAACAATAAAAACATTGTGCTGGCAGCCCAGCAGGCGCAAAAACTGCTTGGCGCAAACCGTGTAAGCTATGTGCCGACCATTAATCTGGCGCAGGGCATTGCCGCAGTTCTGGCGTTTGATTCTTCGCAGACGATGGAAGAAAACACAGCCGCCATGACGGAAGCTGCGCAGAGCGCACATTGCGCGGCAGTAAGCATTGCTGTGCGCGACAGCGTTGTGGGCGGGCTGCCCATTATTAAGGGCGATTATATCGGCCTGTTGGAAAATAAAATCGTCTGCACAGGCTCGGGCTTAAACGAAGCGGCAGTGGGCGCGGTGCAGAAAGCTGGTACGGAGTGGGAACTTTTAACTCTGTACTACGGCAGCGATATTACCGAAAACGAAGCGCAAAGCGCAGCGGCAGAACTTGAAAAGCTGTGCCCCGGCGCGGAAGTGCAGGTGCTTGAAGGCGCGCAGCCTTTATACCCGCTGATTATAACTTTGGAATAGCATAAAATTAAGGCATGCAGGCCGCATGCCTTTTGTTTTGGAGGGGACTTATGCAGGAAATCATGCTGGCGATTGTCCTCGGCATTGCCGTGGGGCTCGCTAATTTGCTGAGTTATAAAATAAAATTTTATTTGAGTAAACTTTCTACGCTGTGCCTGTGTACCATGCTGTTTTGCCTTGGCGCAAAAATCAGCTGTGATGACGCGCTGCTGGCAAAACTGGGCACGCTCGGCGTTCAGGCCGGAGCCATTGCCTTTGGCGCGGTGTGCGGCAGCATACTTTTTTTATCTGCCGCCATTAAAATGCTGGCGCGCCCGGCAGACACAGAGGAGGGCGAGTAATGCTTAGTGTTGCCGTTTCTCTCGTGGGCGGGCTGCTTTTTGGATATTTGTTTTTAAATACAGGCGTTAAAGATACGCTGGATTTAATTTTAATGTCGGCGCTGGACGTAATGATTTTTATTGCCGGTATCGAAATCGGCAGCAACCGCGGCATTTTAAAACGCATCTGCAACCTGCACAGCGCGCTGCTGGCGCTTGCCATACCTTTGGCGGTAGCCTGCGGCAGCATTTGCGGCGCACTGCTTTTGGGGCATATCGCCGGGCTGAGCGCGTATGATTCGCTGCTTGTCGGCGGCGGGCTTGGATGGTACAGTTTTTCTTCGGTTGTTATCAGTGCTATGTACAGTACGGAAATTGGTACAGTAGCGTTTTTGGCAAATATGATGCGCGAAATTTCCGGCTTCTTTTTAATACCGCTTTTGGTGCGCGTGCATAAATTTCTGGCGCTTGCCCCCAGCGGCGCGGCTACTATGGACAGCGGGCTGCCGGTAGTAATAAAATATACTAACCTGCATGTCGGCATGTACTCCTTCATTAACGGGCTGGTGCTTACCCTCATTGTGCCCGTGCTCATTTCGTGGCTGTTGAGCTTAAGGTGAAAAATATCGTCAATTTATAAAACAAAACCTGCCTTGCGCAAAACGTGGGCAGGTTATTTTATGTTTGTAACTGATTATGCAGTTGTAATTTGTACTGCTCTTTTATATTCGCAAAGTGTTTGCACTGTTTCAGAGATGCAAAAATGCTGCGGCTCTTTCGATTCCGTCCGGGCATGGCACCGGACTCTTGTACAAAGTGCCCTAAATTTAGCCGCCGCAGTTTTTGTATCTTGCTTCACAGTGTAAACACTTTGCTTTGCAGTTTAGTATTTGGAATTTGCGTAAGATTGCTGGGTGAGGCATTTTCCTCACCATAGCATTCGGGTTCCATTTCAAAGGTAAGAGAAGTTACAAAAATATCATTGGAATCATAAGGGGATTTAGTTTTATAAATTCCGTCCGATATTTTTTGAAAATCAGATGTCATATATTTTTTTGGTGTGAAATTTTGAAAATTTTTTATATCGTCTTACCTCCTATAAATTTTGGGTTTGGAGCTTTTCTCCATTCCCAGATAAGTAGAAAGTTATTATCTAAATGCTGCTGGCAAATGGCAATATGGTTCCCGAGTGAAATCAAGATTAGCGGGTTGTTCATCAACTAACTCTCCATTCCACTCAAGTCCGGTTTTGAAAGCGTTTGCAGCAGCCTTTGCTTCCATTTTTGTTAATAGCAACGCCGCATCTAGGTTTATATCTTCCTCACTGCACTTTGATGGGCTGCCGTATTTGTCGTAATAATAAGTTGGGCCGCAAAGCCAGTAGACCATTTTAGCAGTAACTATATCACAAGCGGGATTCATTACAATTTGTTCAACTGTAAACATTCCATCATCATAATTATAATCTGCAATCATGTAGTGGAGTTCTTCAGCGGATGTGATATGCGAAAATAATTCTGCAATTTCTTTTTTATAAGCTTCAAAACCTATTTCTCTTTGACGGCAGAATCCCTTGTAAAATTCTTCTTCCTCACAGCCTTCCATTTCATCGTCAAACTCATCTTGTTCCATGTTTAAATAATAGTCATCTCCAGCACAAGACGCACGTTCCATAAGAATATCAAGTTCTTTTTTTCTTTCTTCTGACAGCATGATAATATCCTCCTTATCTAATAAATACATTGAATTGAGGTTTATTATTCTAATTATATTTTAACATAAATAATTAAGAAAAAATTTAATATGTTATATGAATTATCAAAAATTATTAAATTTACATAGGCATCATAAGGCTGTTATAAAACTAAAATTGGCTTTGTATAAAAAGTAACAGCAGTAAAAACTCACTTAATAAATAATAAACTTAATTATAATTAAAAACGTAAATATAATCATATACAAATAAAACAAAACCTGCCTTGCGCAAAAACGCCCGGCAGGTTGTTTTATTTCTGCTTTAAACAGGATATTTAATTTTTATTTCGTGCGGCGGCACGTTTCAGGCTTAAGCCGATACGGTTGCGCGCTTCGTCGATGCTTATAATCTCCGCTTCTACAATATCGCCGACGGCGACAACATCAAGCGGATGGCGGAAGCGTTTATCCGACAGTTCGCTGCGGTGCGCAAAACCGCTGGTTTTTAAGCCTATATCTATAAAGGCGCCAAAGTCTACCACGTTCTGCACGCGCCCTTTAACAATGCTGCCAATGGCAAGGTCACTTAATTTGGCAACGTGTTTGCGTGTTAAGGGCGGCGGTGTGTCCTCGCGCGGGTCGCGCCCGGGGCGTGCCAGTGCTGCTAAAATGTCCGTAACGGTGGGCAGCCCGGCATCAAGCGTTTTGGCTAGCTGTTCAGCGTCGGCGTTTGCGGCGGCGTGCTGCAATTCTGCGCCGGTGCAGTCTTTTAAGCCAAAGCCCAAAAGTTTTATAATTTCTTCCGTCAGCTTGTAGCTTTCCGGGTGTACGCTGGTGTTGTCAAGCGGGTTTTGTGCGCCTGCAATGCGTAAAAAGCCTGCGCACTGCGTAAAGGCGGCGGGGCCAAGCCTGCTTACTTTTAAAAGTTCTTTGCGGGCGGTAAAGCTGCCGTGTTCATCGCGCCAGGCAATAATGTTTTTGGCAACGGTGGGCGAAACGCCTGCCACATAGCTTAAAAGTGCGGGTGAGGCGGTGTTAAGTTCCACGCCAACGTGGTTAACGCAGCTTTCCACAACGCCGGTGAGCGTTTCGGCCAGTTCTTTCTGGTTAACGTCGTGCTGGTACTGCCCTACGCCAATGGCCTTCGGCTCAATTTTTACAAGCTCCGCCAGCGGGTCCTGCACGCGGCGTGCTATGGAAACCGCGCCGCGCAGCGAAACGTCAAGCTCCGGCAGTTCTTCGCGCGCAAGTTTGGAGGCAGAATATACTGAAGCGCCTGCTTCGCTGACAATGGTGTAGGTAATGTTAAGCCGGTGTTTTTCAATCATCTGCGAGGTAAATTCTTCTGTTTCGTAAGAAGCTGTGCCGTTGCCGATAGCAACAAGCGTTACGCCGTAAGTGTTTACAAGGTTTAAAAAGCCTGCTTCGGCCTGCGCCTTTTGTTTTTCGCTGCCGGTAATGTATAAGGCGTCGGTGGCAAGTGTTTTGCCCTGCGGGCTGATGACGGACGCTTTACAGCCGGTGCGGTAGCCGGGGTCAAGCCCAAGCACGGTATGCCCGGCAACAGGCTGCTGCAATAACAGCTGGCGCAGATTGGCCGCAAAAATGCTGATGGCCTGCTTTTCGGCCTTTTCGGTAAGTTCGTTTCTTATTTCGCGTTCCAGTGAAGGGAAAATAAGGCGTTTGTAGCTGTCGGCAAGTGCCGCTGTATACATTTCGGTCCATACGGTGTGCTGCTGTATTTTAAGTTTGCGCGCCAGTTTTTCGGTCATAATTTCGGCGGGGTATTTAAGGCTTACTTTTAACAGCCCTTTGTTTTCGCCGCGGTTTAGTGCCAAAATGCGGTGCGGCGGCAGGCGGTGTACTGGTTCGGCATAATCCGCGTACATTAAAAAATCTTTGGCTTCTGTTTCGTCTGCGCCAAGCGCCGATGCAAGCTCGGCGTTCTTCCACAGTTCGCGGCGTATAAAATCGCGCACGGCGGCGTTATCAGATATGTTTTCGGCAACGATGTCCATTGCTCCCTGCCACGCTTCTTCGGCGCTGTTTACGCCTTTTTCCGCATCAATATGCAGTGCGGCAAGTTTTTCAAGCGGCAGCGGCGGCTGTACCTGCTGCGTTATAAGTTCTGCCAGCGGCTCCAGCCCTTTTTCGCGGGCTATCTGCGCGCGGGTGCGCTTTTTGGGGCGGTAGGGCAGGTATAAATCTTCAAGCTCCTGCATTTTTACGGCAGCTTCAATCTGCGTTTTAAGTTCCGGCGTCAGTTTTTCCTGCGTTTCAATGGCGGCAAGTATTTCCGCACGGCGTTCTTCCAGCTGGCGCAGGTATTTGGCCCGTTCTTCAATGCTGCGCAGCGCTTCTTCGTCCAAAGTGCCGGTGGCTTCTTTGCGGTAGCGCGCAATAAAGGGTATGGTGTTGCCGCCGTCCAAAAGTTCCAGCGCAGCGTGCACCTGCTGCGGTTTTACTTTCAGCTCGGCTGCTATAATTTGTTCAATAGTCATGGCATACCTCGTTTTACAAAAATAATATTACTACATTCGCCGCAGTTAGGAAAAATCCTTTTGGCGTTTTAGTGAAATATTTTTGTCAACGGATAATGAATATTGACAGAGAAAATCTTATTTAATATAATTATTAAAAAAAATTATTAAGGCTGCATTGCTTTAAGGGCAATGCCGGAAGGAGGAGCTTATGTTAACTAACAGCGAACTTACTGCTATTTTGCGCGAAAACGGCTATAAAGTTACGCCGCAGCGCCTGGCTGTGTACGAAACGCTGGCAGCAACGCATGAACATCCCAGCGCTGAAATGCTGTACAAAACGCTGCGCCCCAAATATCCTTCCATGAGTTTTGCTACCGTATATAAAACCGTGGAGATATTAAACAGGCTGCATGTCATCCAAATCATCAATACCGGTGAGGACAGCTTCCGCTATGATGCCGACATCAGCGACCATCACCATGTGCAGTGCACCTGCTGCGGCAAGGTAGAGGATTTGTTTAATGTTGATTACAGCGGTATTATGGCACAGGCCGAAAAAGAAAGCGGCTACAAATTAAGCGGGCACCAGTTCTATTTTTACGGGGTCTGCGAAAACTGCCGCAAAAAACACTGAGCATACTGAAAGGGCCCCGTTCGGGGTCCTGTTTATTTTTCAGGGGAAAATAAAAGTTACAAATATTTAAAAAAATTTACTTTTTTATCAATCTTAAGTGCTTAACTTTTGCTATAATTATAAGGTATAAAAGTAAAAATGGGGAGGATTAACTATGGAACTTGCCCAAAGAATTGAACATACATTATTAAAAGCCGAAGCAACCGTTAAAGATATTATGCGCCTTTGCGACGAAGCGCAGAAATACCACCTGTACGCCGTATGCGTAAATCCGTGCTATGTGCCGCTGGCAAAGCATCTTTTGCAGGGCACGGAGGTAAAAGTTGTAACCGTGGTTGGTTTTCCGCTGGGCGCAACTTTCAGCAGCGTTAAAGCGCTGGAAGCCAAAACGGCAATGGAAGAACATGCCGATGAAATTGATATGGTAATGAATGTTTCTGCCTTTAAAACGGGCGATTACGCTGCCGTAACGGAAGATATCCGCCGCGTGGTGGAAGCAGCGGCGCCCTGCCCGGTAAAAGTTATTATCGAAGCGGCGTACCTTACTCCGCGTGAAAAACGCACTGCCTGCCGCATTATTGCCGACGGCGGCGCAAAATTTGTAAAAACGTCAACCGGTTTTGGCCAGGGCGGCGCAACGGTGGAGGATGTAAAGCTTTTGCGTGAGGAAGCCGATAAATACGGCTTAAAAGTTAAAGCCGCAGGCGGAATCCGCGATGCGGAAACTGCCAAAGCCATGGTTGAAGCAGGCGCCGACCGCATAGGAACCAGCGCAGGCGCAGCCATTGCCGCAGGTGAAGCATGACGGGCGAGTTTAAAATTTCCGTGCTGGCCAGCGGCAGCAAAGGCAATGCTACTATTATTACAGCGGGCGGCAAAAACTTTTTGATAGATGCCGGTATCAGCTGCCGTCAGCTTACGCAGCGCATAAAAGAAACCGGCATGCAGCCGGAGGATTTGGACGGCGTGCTTTTGACGCACGAACACCGCGACCATATCAGCGGCCTGCCGGTATTCAGCCGTAAATACCACTTGCCGGTGTTTGCCAACGAGCCAACCTGGCGCAGTTTTCCGCAGCGCAGCGAAATGGAACGCAGCTGCTGCCGTCTGCTGCCCAAGTGCCTGGAAACGGAAGGGCTGAAAATTGAAAACTTTGCCGTTCCGCATGACGCGGCAGGTGCTGTAGGCTATGTGTTCAGCTATGCAGGTGCGCGCTGCGTGTACCTTACGGATGTTGGCTTTATTACGGAAGAAATTAAAAATAATGTAGCCGGTGCGGATACACTGGTGCTTGAAGCAAACCACGACGAAGAAATGCTTAAAAAAGGCATTTACCCATATGCCCTAAAGCAGCGCATTCTGGGCACGCGCGGGCATTTATCCAACAAAGCCGCGGGCTGGCTGCTTTCGCAGATGGAGCGGCTGCCGGGTGAAGTAATACTGGCGCATCTCAGCCAGGAAAACAACACGCCGGAGCTTGCGCTTAAAACAGTGCGCGGAATTTTGGATGCAGGAGAAACCGGCGGGGATACGCAAATATATGTAGCCTCGCAGGATGAAATAGTAAAAAATTATTGAGGGGTGTAAAAAATGCAGAAAACATTGCTTAAAAAATCAATGAATTTATTTTTATGCGGCATATTAAGCACGGCCGTGCTTTTAGGCGGCTGCGGCATCGGCAATACTGCCAATACGCAGAAAGAAGAACAGCCTGCCGCCGCAGTTCAGCAGGAAGTAAAACTTTCAGGCGCACGCAACACGCCGGTAGTGGTAGCTGCGCAAAAAGTTGGCCCTGCCGTTGTAGGCATAACCAACAAAGCCTATGTGCGTGACTTTTTTAACCGCGTGCAGCTTACCGAGCGCGGCACAGGCAGCGGCGTTATTTACGACAAAAGCGGCCTGATTGCCACCAACAACCACGTTGTGGAAGGTGCGCAGGAAATTATCGTGAGCCTGACGGACGGGCGCAGTGTTAAAGGCAGGGTGCTTGGCGCAGATGCCGCAACAGACCTTGCCGTTGTTAAAATTGATGTTGATGAAGATTTGCCGGTAGCCAAATTCGGCGATTCTTCCACCTTGCAGGTTGGCGAACCTGCTATTGCCATCGGCAACCCGCTGGGGCTGGAATTCCGCGGCAGCGTAACGGTTGGCGTTATCAGCGCGTTAAACCGCTCTATCGAACTGGGCGACCGCAAGTTTAACCTTATTCAGACTGATGCCGCCATTAACCCCGGCAACTCCGGCGGTGCGCTTGTTAATGCCGACGGCGAGGTTGTAGGCATTAACTCTGCCAAAGTAGCAGTAAGCGGCGTTGAAGGCATTGGTTTTGCCATCCCGGTAAACTCTGCCAAACCTATTTTGGACGAGCTTGCCCAGCACGGACGCATTGCACGCCCATATATCGGCGCCAGCCTGATTGATAAAGATATTTCCGCACGTTATGGTTTTGACCTTGATTTGCACGGCGGCATTTTTGTAATGAAAATTGTTACCGGCGGCCCTGTTTATAACGCAGGCATGCGCCCCGGCGACATTATTTTAACCTTTGACGGCGCTAAAGTGGAAACCGTGCCTGAACTGCGCACCAAACTTGCAGAAAAGAAAGTTGGCGACACCGTTGCCATTGTTGTGCTGCGTGCAGGCATTGAGCGCACCTTGCAGGTAACTTTGCAGGAAATGCCGGAGGAAAACTGATATGAAAATCAGCCTCGTCTGCGTAGGCAAAATTAAGGAAAAATACCTTACCGAAGGCATTGCCGAGTTTACCAAACGCCTGACGCCGTACTGCAAGCTGGAAACCATTGCCATTGGCGAAGAAAAAATGCCGGATAGCCCTTCACCTGCTGAAAAAGAGCAGGTGCTGGCTAAAGAAACGGAGCGTTTGATAAACGCCATACCGGCAAGCGCTTATGTGGTGCTTTTGGATTTGCAGGGCAAGGAAATAACCTCGCCGCAGCTGGCGGAACTGTTTGACGGCTGGGCGCTGGCGGGCAAAAGCTATATCGCCTTTGTTATCGGCGGCGCGTTTGGCTATACGGATGCTTTGCGCAGGCGCGCAGATATGCGCTGGAGCTTTTCCAAGCTGACTTTTACGCACCAGATGATACGCCTTTTATTGGTAGAACAAATTTACCGCGCTTTTAAAATAAGCCGCGGGGAAAAGTACCATTGGTAAAAAGTAACTTAATAAGAATAAAATTGCCATTGCTTCTTTTAACGGAAGTAATGGCAATTTTTTTGTAAAGCAGCTTATATAGCCAACATTACAGCTATGTTCTGTTGTATAATTTATATAATGGCTTAAGGCGAAACAACATATTTATATACAGGAACGGAGTTGCTGCATGTGGTAAAACACAAAGAAAATTTACAGTTTGTAAAAAACAGATTGCTTAGTATGTATGCCAGGCTTGCTGATGGGCATACGCTTTATAAACAGGAAGAAGCCGTAAGGTTTAATTGTTCTTTAAGGTCAATACAAAGAGATTTTGATGATTTGCGGGCGTTTATAGCAAACCAAAGTGAGCAAACCGGCGTGGTTCAGCAGCTTTTGTATGATAGAAAAGTAAACGGCTATAAGTTAAATCCACCTGTGCGCAGCTTGTTAAGTAACGAGGAAGCTTTTGCCGCTGCTAAAATATTACTGGAAAGCAGGGCTTTAATGAAAGCAGAAATGTTTCCCATATTAGAGAAAATGGTTTCTTGTTGCGTTCCTTATGAGAATCAACGGCACATTAATGAGATGATAGCTAATGAAAAATTTCACTATGCGGAGCTGCACCATCAAACGCTGCTTTTAGGGAAATTGTGGCAGATTTCTCAGGCAATAAAGAAGCAGCAGGAGCTGCAAATAATTTATTGCAGGAAGAACGGCTCTAAAGTTAACAGGCTTGTTAAACCGTTAAGTATAATGTTTTCTGAGTTTTATTTTTATCTGATTGCTGTTATTGATGATAGCAGTACAAAAAAGATAATTTATAAAGAAGGCTGTGAACAATTACCTACTGTGTACAGAATTGACAGGATAAAAAACTGTAATTTAACCGGTACGCGTTTTAAAGTACCGTATGAGAACAGATTTGAGGAAGGTATTTTTAGACAAAGAGTTCAGTTTATGTACAGTGGTAAACTGCATAAGGTAAAATTCTGGTTTAGAGGACCATCTTTAGAAGCTATACTTGATCGTATTCCAACGGCAAAAGTATTAGAGCATTCTGAAAAAGGCTATTTGATTACGGCCGAAGCTTATGGTGAGGGAATGGAAATGTGGCTTAAAAGCCAGGGGAATAATGTAGAGTTTACAGATTGAAAAATAAAAGGCAGAATCAATAATAGAAAATTTAATATTTGCTGAATAAAAGACGACATTGCCAAGCGTTGGCTATGCCGTCTTTTATAATTATGCATAAAAATATAGAGATTAAAACAGCTGTTATAAAAGTTTATTGTACTGTCAATTGATAATAGTAATATTAGTGTATTTTGAGTAAATTAATATATGCATTTTATTGATAAAAATCTCTTGTGTCAATGTATAAGTATGAAAATTAAAGGTATATCTTTGTTGTTTAACTTTGGATTTATGGGATAATTTTATATAGAGGTGGAGAAGATTTTGTTTGCTTTGAAATACAAAGAAATCGGTTTAAAAATTGCTTATTATAGGAAGAAAAAGGGATATACTCAGGCACAACTTGCTGAAATGGTTGGAATAAGCAGCAATTACCTCAGTTTAATCGAGCGCGGCAATAAAGGGCAAAGTTATTCAATGGAAACGTTATTTAAAATTGCAGAGGCATTGGATGTAAATGCGAACGATTTACTGGAAGGAATATGAATCTCTCCATTTTTGCTCATATAGCTAATTAATTCAAAGTTTGTTTAAAAATCGATTTTTTTAGTTTTTATTTTATGCAGATTAATTTTCTGAAAAAATTGTTGATAAATAATATACAAAAGCATGTATATTATTTACAAATAAAACTAATTTAAAATTTTAAGAAAAGAGGATGAATTGATGAAAAAACGGGATTTAACAAAAAAAGTTTTATGCACTGTTCTGGCAGCCAGTGTATTTGGTGTTTATGGTAATGCATTTGCTAGTGAAGCTGATGATTTTTGTAATGGGGAATTTTATTTAGAAGAAGGTCAACGTTATACCGATAATGGAAATAATGTTTACTTTGAAAATGCTACTGTTACTGTTGATGGCACATATGAAGTGAATAATGTGCAAATTGAAAAAGGCACAACCATAACGGTTAATGGTGCAGGTATTGTTCATGAAGGCATTGACATGGGAATGGAAACCCCTGTAACAGATGCGGTTTTGACAGCTAATAATGCTACTGTATATGGTATTGTGAACATTAATGGCGCAACGGCAACATTCAATAACGGTGAAATTATTTCTGGCGGACTTTTGGAAGATGAAAACGCTGGAAAATTTGTTCAGGAAGATATCCGTGTTAAGAGCCAAGGTAGTCTTACTCTTAATAATGTTACTGTTACCGGCGATGTTATGGCAGAAGATAATGGTTCTAAACTCGTAATTGAAGGCGGTACTTTTACTGAAGTTGATTATTATAATGATGAGAATGGTAGTTTAGTTAAAGATGGCTATACCGAAATTCATGCTGAAACGGGCGGCAAAGTAACAGTTAATAATGCCGTGCTTAACACCGGTGTATCTGCTTTTGGCAATGGCAGCGAAGTAACAGTTAATAACAGCAGCATTAGCACTAAAGGCAGCATTTTTGCATTAGAGGGCGGTAAAATTTATTTAAACGGGGATGCAAATACTGTTTACTCCGTTGACGGTGAAGATGTTTTTATGGTTTTAACTACTAAGGAAGATGGTACGAGTGACGAAAGTTTAATTGAAATAAACGGCGGTACCTTAAAAGCAGAAAACTTAAGATATTTAGTTGGCAAAGATGATAGTAATCATTGGCTTGCTGAATTTAAAAACGATGGTTATGTAATCACTAAAGGCGGCATTGTATTGCAAGGCAGCGGCGTCATCGAAACCAAAGGCGACCAGATTTTTGAACATGGCGTAGATGTAAGCAGTGACGAAGCTGTACTTGCTTCTACTTCAGGTGATGTAACCAACGATGCTATTAGCTATGAAGGCGGTACATTAAGGCTGACTGATGAAAAATACAGCTTAAATTATGTAGCTACTGCTAAAAAGGCACTTGATGCTTTGAAATATGATAGTACTACAAGTATTGTTATGATTGGTGATTTGGTTACAAATGGTGAAATTAACGAAATTACTGTTGGTGAGGCAGCTTCTGTTGGTGATGAAATTGCACTTGATAAGGTAATTGTTAATGCAGATAAAAACTTACTTGTTGGTTCTACTACTGCAACTGGAAACATTGAAGGCGTGGAAGTTAAAGATAAAGTAGCTAACGGTTTTAGTGCAGGCAAATTAAATTTGGCGGCAGAGTCTAAGGGTATGGTGATTACTAATGCTAAAAATGTAACCCTTGGCGGCAGTGCTGGCGGTGAATTGATTACTGTTGACGGTAAAACCGCTGATATTAAAGTTGTTGTTGGTACAGAGAGTGTTGTCAATGGTGCAGATAAACAAACCGGTTCCTTCACTATTGGTAATTCCTTAGCAACAAGCGATACTGAATATACATTATCCGGCAGTGTAACTGTTAATAATGACAGCACGCTTAATGTAAACGGCAAAACTAATGTAACCAATGGCGTTACCCTTAACGGTGGTTCTATTAATGTTGGCAATGGTACTTTGGAAAATACTAATGTTACTGCAAACGGTAATTCCACCATTACCGGTACTGCAAAGGTTGACACTTTAACAGGTGCAGATGGTGCTGTTATCAATATCGGCAATAACGATAAAGCAGGCAACGTAACTGTTAAAACTGCTGATTTAAAAGGCGCAACCGTATTCCTCGACCCGATGTGGGTTGACGGCACTGAGATTACCGATGCCAGCCAAATGGCTGTTGCAGGCACTGACGGCAAAGTTGCTGCTGACGGTAAATATGTTGTAGGGCAGAACTCCGTAATGAGCTTTGGCGTAGATAACAACGAAAAAGCACAGGAAACTTTTGCTAAAACAGGTTTAACTTGGGGCAAAGATGCTATTACTGCGGGCTTGTATATTAACGGCAGTGTTGATTTAACTAAAGGTGCTGTTGTAGTTGATGGCAGCATGGAAAATGCACCTACTGATACAATTGCTAATGGTACTTTTACTGCAGCAGCAAACTCTATTGTGATGGTTAATGGGCAGGCTATTAATGATGAAAATGAGTCTGCGGCTATTACTGAAGCTAAAAATGTTGATGTTGCTGATACCAGTAAACTTTACATTGATGGTGCTAAAAAGAACGAAACCTATCATGTAATCGATGGAGTTAATAATACTGGTTGGCAGGATGCCAATATTATCAGCAATAATGCATTGCTTGTATTTGAAGGTAAAAATACCAACAGCAAATTTGACGTAACTGCAAGCTATGATAAAGTTGATAATGTTTATGGCGCAGGAGCTGTAGAAATTGCTAACATTGTAGATAGAACTTTGGAAACTAAATACGAAGGCGATAAAGCATTCGATTTCTTCAACGCAGCAGCAAATGCTAATAACAATGCAACTAAAGCTGCTCAGATTGCAGCCTTCAACAGCGCAGCAAACATGGGCGAGCTGGCTGGCGTAAACCACGGCACTTACAGCATGAGCAATGCTATGACTGACGCAGTTGCACATCACTTAAGCCTTGCAACCCATGGCGAACAGGATAAAGACATCTGGGCACATTACATCCATAACAAAGAAGATATTGACGGTATGGATTTCAGCGGCATTGATGGCAGTTATGAAGCACAGTATAACGGCATTGTAGTCGGCAGCGACCTTTACAAAAACGGTAAAACTACCGCAGGCATTGCTTTAAGCTATGCTGATGGTAACATCAACGGCAGCAATATTGCAAGCAGCACTAAAAATGAAGCTGAATACTATGGCGCAAGCTTGTATGGCCGCATTGACAATGGTGACAGCGCAATTCTTGGCGATATCAGCTACATGCACAGCGATAACGATATTACCCAAAACAACAGCGGTCACGAAATTACAGCTTCTGCCGACGCTGACGCATTCAGCATTGGTATTCGTGCAGAACAGGCTTATAAAGCCGGTGCAGGCAAGTTTGTTCCGTATGCTGGTATCCGTTATATGCACCTTGGCGCAGGCGATTACAGCAACAGCCTTGGCATGGAATACAATGCCGATGACCAGAACCTGTGGCTCCTGCCGGTTGGCGTAACTTACAGCGCAGAAGTACAGAGCGGTGACTGGACTGTAAAACCGATTGCAGAAGTAGGCTATGTATGGACTATGGGCGACCGTGATACTGACCAGACTGTAAACCTGAATGGCGCAAGCGATACCTTCGGTTTTGAAACTGCTGACAGCGGCAGCTTTATCGGCAGACTGGGTATCGAAGCTGAAAAAGCTGATGTAACTTACGGTTTAAGCTACGAATATCAGAAAGGCGATACCGTTAAAGCCAATAAATGGATGGCTAACCTGACCTGGAGCTTCTGATAAAGTGGGTAATTTAACATAACTTATAGCATTATAAGTTACGTTAAAAATGTACCGATAAAATGATACATAAGAAGTACCATTGATGAAAACAACTTAATAAGAATTAAAAGCCGCAGTTCAAAGTGAACTGCGGCTTTTTGCCTTAAAGTAATATAAATATATTTTTCCACACTTTTCTCCGTTTAAATTTATATGAAATTAAAAACTCAATACACTAAAACACCGATAATACCGCTGATGAGCATTAAAGTAATTGCCCCAACTTTACGGTAGTAGTGCAGGTAAAACAGCACTGCCAGCACCGGTATGCCAATGGGGTTAAAGGTGCTGCTTTCACTGCTGGCGTTGTCTATTGGGAAAACAGTAATATCCAAAAAGAAAATTACCGCTGTAATCATAAAGGCAATAACCGCCGGGCGGATGCCGCACAGCGCTTCTTTAACAAGGCGCGACTGGCTGAACTTTTCCAGCGAGCGGGCAACAAAGTAAACGATAATGAACGAAGGCAGTGATACGCCGAGTGTGGCGATAAACGACCCCATAAACGCCGGTACAAAATCAGGACCGCAAACGCGCGCTCCAACATAGGTTGCAGTGTTTACGGCAATCGGTCCCGGCGTCATTTGCGAAATGGTAATAATACGCGCATATTCTGCAGCCGGAATCCACCCGTGTGCTAAAACTTCCTGCTGAATGACGCTGACCATGGCAAGGCCGCCGCCGAAGGAGAACAGGCCGATTTTAAAGAACACAAAAAACAAATCCCAGTAAATGCCCATCATTCAGCCCTCCTTCCCAAAAGGCGGTACGCGGCAATGGCGTACAGCGCCGCCGCGATAACGGTGGATGCAATGCCAAAGCCCAAAACGTAAATTTCCGCAACGGAAATTAAAAGTATAGCCCACCCAAGTTTGTTGCTGACGGAGGAAGCAAACATTTTTTTTGTGGCAACTACCAAAAGCACGGTAATAGCGGCGTTAACTCCGGCGAAGAATTTTAAAATATAAGTGTTGCTGTCCAGCCCGCTGGAGGCAAACAGCATGGCAATGGCAAAAATAATTAAAAACGAAGGCAGCACTACGCCGATGGTGCAGATAAGCGCGCCCATAATTCCTGCCAGACGGTAGCCTAAAAAAGTGGCGGAGTTAACGGCAATAACGCCCGGCAGCGATTGTGCAATCGCTAGCACGTCGGTAATGTCCTTATCGTCAATCCAGCCCTGACGTTCAACAAATTCGTCGCGGATTAAGGGAATCATGGCAAGGCCGCCGCCGATAGTGAACAGCCCTATTTTAAAAAACACATTGAACAGGTGCAGGTAACTTACTTGTTTTTGCTGCATATCAACACTTCTTTCCCAAAACATAATTAACAGGTGATAAATATATTATCTCTTAAATATGCAGGCTTGGCAAGTTAAATTGTGGATATGTTATTGTTTATGCCATTTAGTTTTAATTTGCGTTTCCTCTTTGTATTTACGTTAATATTTTTAATTTACTTTTTTACACATCTTCATTCTTTTGAGTGACCAAAAGAACGAAGCAAGAAAAGTCATGCGGCTAGCGAAACTTTCTTGGTTCGTTCTTTGGTTACAAAGAATGAACATGAGCGATAAAGTAAATCAAAATATATTATTATAAATACAAAGGCATTAACCAAAAACGCCATGACATAAAAGTCATGGCGTTTTAATATAACAATTATAAAATTACTGCCTTTTTATCTCCGCATCCACCGATGTGCGCCATTTTAAAATAAGCGCAACGATAAGGCTTAACACAAATGCCGCTGCAAAAACGTACAGCGTTGCCGTGTAGCCGCTGGTGGTTTCGCGCATGTAGGATAACAGCAGCGGCCCGGCAATGCCTGCCAACCCCCACGCCGTTAAAATTTTGCCGTGGATGGCGCTTAATTCTTTCGTTCCGAACAAATCGCTTAAATACGCCGGCATGCACGAAAAGCCGCCGCCGTAGCAGGAAATAATTACAAATACCAAAATCTGGAACAGCAGGGCATTAGTTGTTTGCGCCAGCAGGTAAAAAGCTGCTATTTCGATAATGAAAAACAAAACATATACGCTGCGCCTGCCGATATAATCGGAAACAGTGGACCAGGCAATGCGCCCGCCGCCGTTAATCAGCCCGATAATTCCCACCATGGAAGCTGCTGCTTCCGGCGTCATGCCTGCAACCTCCTGCGCCATGGGCGAAGCAACTGCCAAAAGCCCGATGCCGCAAGTGATGTTGGTAAAGAATATCCACCACAGTGCGTAAAACTGCCAGGTTTTAAGCGCCTGCACAGCAGTATAGCTTTTGGGCTGCAAAAGTGTTGTGTAGCCGCTTTTTGTTTGCTGCTCCTGCGGCTGTGTTTTGGGCGGCTCTAAGTACGAGGCTGATAGCACCATAATTACCATGTAGGCTGCGCCCAGAATAATAAAGTTTTGCATAAGCCCGTAAGCCGCAACAATGTGCTGCATTAACGGCCCGGCAATTAAACTTGCAAAGCCAAAGCCCATAATGGCAAGCCCGGTGGCAAAGCCGCGGTTATTGGGAAACCATTTAACCAAAGTTGATACCGGCGTTATATAGCCAACACCCAGCCCGATGCCGCCGATAAAACCGTAAAACAAATACAGCAGCGCAAGGCTTTTTAAATGTACGGCAAGGGCAGTGCCAAGCATACCGGTACCAAAAAACAGCGCGCTGGTAAACCCGCTTCTGCGCGGGCCGTGTTTTTCTACAAAGCCGCCTAAAAATCCGGCGGAAAGCCCCAAAAACAAAATTGCAATGGAAAAAGCCCATGTTGTTTCCTGCAAGGTAAAGCCAAGTTCCGCCATAATGGGGCGGGTAAGTACGCTCCATGCATAAACGCTGCCGATGGAAATGTGGATGCCTACTGCTGCCAGTGCGATAAGCCATCTGTTTTTCATGATAAAATCTCCTTTACTGTGCAACGAAGGAGAGAAACATCCAGACAAAAAAGCCGTCCGGGCATTTCTCTCTGCCCAGACGGCCGGCTAATCTTACAGCAGCGCAGTCCACGTGGTTAGTTCCACTTATATCCGTCAGTTCCGCGTCGCCTATGCAATTGAATAAATTAATTATATCAGCCACGGCTTTTTTGTCAAGCAAATCTGCGCATAAGCCGGGCGATTTTGTTTTTGGCGCTGATTTGTGTTAAGATATAAACATACTTGTGAGCGAGGTAAGATTATGATTTTAAGTGCAGAAAATTTGGGCCATAGCTATGGCGTAAGAACTTTGTTTAAAAATATCAGTTTTAATATAGAAGAAGGCGACAAAATAGGCGTTATCGGCGTTAACGGCACGGGCAAAAGTACGCTGCTGCGTGATATAGCCACCGGCGAGCCAGGCGAAGGCAAGATTACCAAAAACGGCACCTGCGTAATTGAATATTTGCCGCAGGACCCTGCTTTTGACCCTGACGCAACGGTGCTGGAGCAGGTGTTTAGGGGTGAATCGCCGCAGCTTGACGTTGTGCGCCGTTATGAAGAAGCAGTGCAGCAGGCAGCGGCAGAGCCGGAAAATAAAGCCGCGCGCCAGAAGCTGCTTGCCCTGCAGCAGGAGATGGACAGCAAATTTGCCTGGCAGATGGAAAGCGAAGCCAAAGCAGTTTTGGATAAACTTGGCATTACCGATTTGCAGCAGCCGATGAAAGAATTAAGCGGCGGGCAGCGCAAACGCGTGGCTTTGGCCGGTGTTTTGGTTCGCCACAGCGACCTTTTGATTTTGGACGAACCTACCAACCACATGGATAACGAAACCGTTGCCTGGCTGGAAGAAGTTTTGCAGAAACGCAAGGGCGCGCTTTTAATGGTTACGCACGACCGCTATTTTTTTGACCGTGTTGTAAACCGCACTTTGGAAATTGACGGCGGCGAGGGCTATTTATATACCGGCAATTACAGTTTATTTTTGCAAAAGCGCGAAGAACGCCGCATTGCAGCAGCCGGTGCAGCGCAGCGCCTGCGCAACGTGTACAGGCGCGAACTGGCGTGGATAAGCCGCGGGGCGGAAGCACGCCGCACCAAAAGCAAAGAGCGCATTGAGCGTTTTAATGAATTGAAAAAAGAAGTAAATAACATCAAAACCGAGCAGCAGCTGGAAATTTCTTCCGTTGGTTCGCGCCTAGGTAAAACCATTATTGAGTGCGAGCACATCGGGCTGGATTACGGCGGCAAAACCTATATTGATGATTTTAATTACGTGCTGCTCCGCAATGACCGAATTGGCATTGTTGGCCCTAACGGCAGCGGCAAAAGCAGTTTAATGGATATTATCGCCGGGAGGCTTGCACCGACACGCGGCACCGTTAAGGTTGGGCAAACTGTAAAAATCGGTTATTTTGCCCAGCACAGCGAGTTTAAGGATGCTGACTGCCGCGTTTTGGAATATATAAAAAACGTCAGCGATTATATTGAAACCGCAGACGGCACGCGCATAACGGCGGCGCAGATGCTGGAACGCTTCTTGTTCCCGCCGGAGCTGCAATGGGTGCCGGTAAGCAAATTAAGCGGCGGCGAAAAGCGCCGTTTGTACCTTTTGAGCGTTTTAATGAGCGCGCCTAACGTGCTTATACTGGACGAACCTACCAATGACCTCGACATACCGACGCTTTCGGTACTGGAGGATTACCTTGATACTTTTAACGGTGCGGTTATTGCCGTATCGCACGACCGCTATTTTTTAGACAGGTTTGCCGGTAAAATTTTTGCTTTTATGGGCGGCGGTGAAGTGCGCCAGTTTATTGGCGATTACAGCCGTTACGAACAGGCCCGCACCGAAGCGCAGAACCTTGCGCGCCAGCAGGAACGCGCACAGAGCACGGTTAAACCGCAGCAGCGCGAGGAAAAGCAGCGTGCGCCTAAAATGACCTATAAGGAAAAACTGGAATACGAGCAGATAGAGCAGGTTATTGCGCAGGCAGAAGCGGAACTGAAAATGACGGAAATGGAAATTAACGCCTGCGGCACGGACTTTGTAAAACTTACGGAGCTTACTGCCAGGCAGCAGGAGCTTACGCAGCGCATCAGCGATTTAACCGACCGCTGGGCGTATCTTGAAGAACTTGCCGAAGCGGAAGCGGCAAAATAGAAAGGAAGTTTATGTTAGGCAAAAAGAATGCAGTGCGCCTTAGGCGGCTGCTGGACGTAATGATACCCATTTTAATAACGCAGACGGCTATTATGGCAATGAATTTCTGTGATTCGGCCATGAGCGGGCATGCCGGTGCGGTACACCTTGCGGGCACTGCCATTGGCGGCAATTTGTGGATGCCGGTTATGGCGTCGTTGAACGGTATTTTGCTTGGCTCCATGCCGATAATTGCCCATCTTCTGGGCAGGGGCGAGCGGCAGAATATCGGCAGGGTAGTTCGCCATACCATGCTGCTGGCAACGGCGTTTTCACTGCTGCTGCTGGTTGCGGGCGTGCTGTTTTTAGACAGGCTGCTGGGAACCTTTGGGCTTGAGCCGCAGGTTCACTATATTGCCAAAATGTATATCGCCGCTATCGGCGTGGGCGTGCTGCCGTTCTTTTTATCCACGGCGCTGCGTGCACTGGTAGATACCAGCGGCTACACGGGTATTACCATGAAAATTTACCTTTTGGCGCTGCCGGTAAACGCATTTTTAAACTACTGCCTTATTTTCGGCAAATTCGGCGCTCCGGCGCTGGGAGGCATTGGCGCGGGCCTTGCAACAGGCATTACCTACTGGCTGGAATTTTTCATCTTCGTGTGGGTTGTGCATAAGCTGCCGGCATTTGCGCCCCTGCGTATTTTTACCGGCAAGTTTAAGTTTGATATGGCTCAGCTGCGCGAAAACCTGTCGCTTGGCGTGCCCATGGGGATGGCAATTTTTATGGAAGCGAGCATTTTCGGCGTTATAGCCATTTTTATTGCCAAGTTCGGCACGGTTATTATTGCTGCGCATCAGGCAGCAATGAGTTTCACTTCGCTGCTTTACATGGTGCCGCTCAGTTTTTCCATGTCGCTGACCATTGTTGTAGGCGTCGAAGCCGGTGCCCGCCGTTTCGGCGAAGCACTGCGCTACAGTTTGCTCGGCATTGCCTGCAATATTACGGTGGCAGTGCTGCTGACGATTTTTGTATTGTTCGACCGTGAATTTATTGCCGGGCTGTACACTTCGGAGCCTGTAATTATCAGGCAGACCATAGGCTTTTTGTTCTACGCCATGTTCTTTCAGATTATGGACGCTACCGCCGCGCCGATACAGGGCATTTTGCGCGGCTATAAAGACGTTAAGGCAACCTTTTGGGCGGGGCTGGCAGCCTACTGGCTGATTTGCCTGCCTTTGGGCTGTTATTTTGATTATTATATGCACTTTGGCCCTTCATCTTACTGGCTGAGCCTTGACTTTGGGCTGCTGTGCGCGGTACTGTTTTTAGGCGGCAGGTTTGTGTATTTACAGCGAAAAATAAGACGCGACGGCGGATTGTGAATTTTGGGTAGAGGCTTTGTATTAAGTTAGTGCTTTTAATTTACTTTAGTGTTCATTTTGTTTGCGTTTTTGTATGAAGAATAGTGCTTTTTAATTTTTACTTTTCTATTCATGCCGATTCTTTTGAGCGACCAAAAGAACCGGCGAAGAAAAGTCGCGCGGCTAGTCGGATTTTTTCTGCAAGCATGTTTGCCTAAAAACGGCAAAAATTGCGGAACTCGCTGCGCTCAAACACCTTATTTTTGCCGTTTTTCTTAGCAAATCTTGCTAAAATCCGATGCCGCGTACTGCCGTGTGTAGCACTTTATTGCTTTTTACTAAAAGGTAAACTCACATCGTAGAATAACAGGCTGCTGAAAAATTTGGAATAGTGTAATTAAAATGAAAAAGTTGCCAAAGTACGAATTTGGGCGGAGCCGCGACTTTCAAAAAATCAGCGTAGGCTTAAAATAAAAAGGCACTTGTAGCATTCGCTGCAGGGTGTTTGAGCTTGCGTAGCAAGCGAGTTCCCGCAGGCGCTGCAAGTGGCATGCTTCTTTGATACGGAGCGGTTAAATTTTTTGAGGAGCGAAGGCTTTTTGGTTACTTTTTAGCCTATAAAAAGTAACATGAATGAGAAAGAATGAGTTAAAAGTAGTAAAGTAACTACAAAGACGAATACTTTTAAGGAGAAAAAAGTGGACTTTTATATCCAGGGCCTAACCTTAGGCCTCGCCTACGTCGCCCCTATCGGCATGCAAAACCTGTTTGTAATTAACAGCGCGCTTACGCAGACGCGCCTGCGGGCGCTTTTAACAGCGCTTATCGTCATCTTTTTTGACATTACTCTTGCCATGGCGTGCTTTTTTGGCATCGGGCTGATAATGCAAAAATACGCCGCCGTGCAAATGGCGATGTTGTTTATTGGCGGGCTGGTTGTAGCCTACATCGGCTGGGGTCTGTTAAAAAGCAAAGTATCCGCCTTAGCGGACATAAAACAAATGCTGGGGCTGGGGCAAACCGTATGGCAGGCGTGTGTGGTAACGTGGTTCAACGCGCAGGCCGTTATCGACGGCACTATGCTTTTGGGCGCGTTTAAAGCAACTATGAACCACGCGCAGTCGCTGCACTTTTTATTCGGCGTTATCTCCGCCTCCTGCCTGTGGTTTATAAGCCTGGCACTTATCGTGTCGCTGGCGGGCAGTTTAATAACCCCGCGCACGCTAAACCTCATCAACAAAATCTGCGGAACAGTAATCATCATTTATGACATAAAACTTTTCTGGCATTTTGCTGAGATGGTGTAAAAAATAAAAGCACAACATTTTTAAATAATGTTGTGCTTTTGTGTATTTGTTTGCTTTAAACGAATTGTTGGCTAAAAATAAACTGTTTTACAAAACATATTTTTGCGTTATAATTTTATACTTGATTTAGCCGATGGGTTGGCTCCTCCGAAACGGAGGTGATAGCATGACAGTTTACGAATCCTTATCGTTAATGGTAGCTTTCGGTACTTTGATTGCTATTATCTTGTCTAAAAAGTAATTAACTTTTAAGACATAAAAAGAAGCCACATATTGGTACGTGGCTTCTTTTCAAATACTTATGAAATTTAGAGAGAGCCGACGCACCACCATCGGCTATTTCTTTTTATATTATACCTTTTAGTGTAGGTTTTGTCAAAGCTGTTATCTGCTGTAAGGCGTTATAGAAGTGCTTATTCAGGCATGAGCCTGTTTTAACTTTTTGGCAATGTGCCGGTAAACTAAAAAAGCAATTATGGCTAACGGTATGGTAAAGAAAAACAGCGGGTAAAACAGCGTAATGGCAAAATGCTGGTAAAAAAATCCGGCAATAATCGGGCCGAGCGACATGCCGACATCAATGCCGATATAAAAAGTGCTGTTGGCAAGCCCGCGTTTGTTTTTAGGTGCAAGCAGCATAGCGGTTGATTGGCATACGGAAAACATTATGCCGTTGCCGCCAGCCATAAATACAGCTGCTGCAAGAAGCCCGGCATTGGTTTGCATAGTGGCAAGAAAATACAGTGCCAGCGAGGTGCTTACAATGCTTGCTGCAAAAAACATGCCAAAGGGCTTTGTGTCAAAATAATTCTTCAGGCTTAGGCGCAAAATAAGCAGCGCTGCGGCGTAAGCCGGAAAGAACAGGCTGATGCTGACACTAAGGTGCCTTGCTTCGGCGTAGCTTACCAAAAATGATTGTGTGGCGCAGTATGGGATGCCGAACATCATCATGATAAACGCGAAAGGGAAGACATTTTTATCAAAAAATTGCAGGCTTCGTTTGGCAGGCTGCGCAGGTGCTTCGTCCCTGTTTTTTACAAACTGCACAATTATCAGCGCCAGTGAAGCAGTAACGGCAGCTATAAAAAAGGCAGTGCGGTGGTTGGTTAGCTGGTAAATGCTGATGCCGGCAGCAGGCGCAATGGCCATGCTGAGGGCGTTCATAGTACCGAAAATGCCCATGCCGGAGCCGATTTTGTTGGGCGGCAAAAGGTCTGACATCCATGTGGATAGGCAGGTTGAGCAGCAGGCAAAACCAAGCCCGTTAATTATCCTTGCGGCGACAATAAGTGCTGGGCTTTGCGCAAAAAAATAGCCAATGCAGCTAAGCAGCACGCAGAAAATGCCGAAGGAGGAGAGTTTGTATTTGCTGATTCTGTCAACCAGCACGCCGATGAAGGGGCGGCTGACGAGCGAGCAGATATTCATTATGCCGCCGATAAAGCCCATCATCACGCCACTGGCGCCGAGCGATTCCGAAAAGCCGGTAATTATCGGCGTTATCAGCATTGGGCTGGCCATGTAAAAAAAGCTGGCTGCTAAGATTAAAGCTATGTCGCGTTTAGTTTGTGAGCCTGCCATAATAAACACTTCCTTAGCCGATACTAGATACTATAAGTGTAGTTTTATTTTATAACATAAATATTTAATATATTTAATACACATTCATTATAGCACCGGCATGGGCAGTGTCAATAAAAGCGGAGGAAAGTTTACGGAAAAAACACTTTTGGCAAGCTTATTTTTCGTTGACAATCAGTGCCATAACAACAAGGTCGGTTTTGGAATGTGCGTTGTTGCCGATGCTGTGGCTTTCGCCTTCGGGGCAGAATGCAACGTCGCCGGGAAACAGCTCCATTTCCGTACCGTTGTCGTTGTATTCGGCGGTGCCGCTTAAAATATACAGCGTTTCGCTGGTGCCTTCGTGCTTATGGTAGCCAAGCGAGCAGCCCGGTTTTAAAATAACGCGGGCATAAGCTGCAATTTTGCCGTTATAAACTTTCTCGTCTATAATGTGCTCCATAATGGTTGTGCCGGTGCCTCCGGCGCGTTTTTCAAAGTAATCGGTTTTTCTGTCGGTTACAAGCATTTTTGGTACATCCCCTCTGTAATAAATTTAACACAATGGTTTATTCGCAGTGCTTTGCAAAAATTCCTGCGAAAAAATTTAAAAAAAATTCAATTTAGGGCTTTACAAATTTAGCGAACTAAAGTATAATCTAAAACATAACAACGATATTTAATTTTTTGAAGGGGGATTTTCAAATGAAGAAACTTTTACTTTTAGCAATGACGATGCTGATGGCAGTAATGCTGGTAGCCGGCTGCGGCAGCGACGGCCCGAAAAAAATGGTTGTAGGCCTTGACGACAACTTTGCGCCGATGGGCTTCCGCAACGAGAAAAATGAAATTGTCGGCTACGATATCGACATGGCACGTGAAGCCTGCAAACGCGCAGGGCTGGAAGTTGAATTTAAACCTATCGACTGGGCTTCCAAAGAAGCCGAAATGAAAGGCAAACGCATTGACGCCATCTGGAACTGCTTTACCGTTAATCCGGAACGCGCCGAAGTTTACCAGCTTTCCAAACCTTATATGAAAAACGCTCAGCTGATTGTTGTACCGGCAAATTCTTCCATTAATAAAATTGCCGACCTGGCCGGAAAAGTTGTAGCAGTACAGGATGACAGCACCGGCTCTTACATTATCGACGGCAACGACGAAATGCGCAATTCTTTGAAAGAATACAGAAAATATCCTGACTTTGCAGCCGTTTACATGGATATCGACAGCGGCCGTGTTGAAGCAGCAGTTGTAGATGCCGTACTTGCCCGTTACTATGACAGCAAAAACCCCGGCAAATACAGAATCCTTGAAGAAAACCTCGGTGATGAAGTTGTAGCCGTTGCTTTCCGTAAGGACGACAAAGATTATGCACCGCTGATTGACAAAGCGCTGGACGAAATGAAAAAAGACGGCACTGCCAAAAAGATTTCCGAACAATGGTTTAACGCTGATTTAACCAACTACTAAGATTTATTAAACCTGCGGGCCGGTAGTAATGCTGCCGGTCCGCCAAACTGTTAATGCCCGAGGAGTAAAAAATGGATTATGTTATAAGCATCCTGCCGCAGATGTGGGAGGGAACCCTTGAAACTATAAGATTGTTTGCGATAACTATTGTGCTTTCGATACCGCTTGGCGTGCTTCTGGCACTGGGGCGCGTATCCGGCTTTAAGGCGCTGCGCGATATAATCGGCGTTTATGTATGGCTGCTGCGCGGTACGCCGCTGATGCTGCAATTGCTGTTTGTATATTACGGCCTGCCGTTTATTCCTGGCATCGGCGTAAGGCTGGATGATTTTCCGGCTGCGGTATTTGCCTTTGTACTGAACTATGCCGCTTATTTCTGCGAAATTTTCCGCGCGGGCATTCAGGCAGTACCAAAAGGCCAGTACGAAGCTGCCCGCACTTTGGGCATGAATTATGTGCAGACCATGCGCCGCATTGTGCTGCCGCAGGTTTTCCGCCTGATTCTGCCGCCGGTAAGCAACGAAACCATTACTTTGGTTAAAGATACTTCTTTAATTTACGTATTGGCAATGAATGACCTTTTGCGTACAACGCGCAACCTTGTACAGCGCGATTTCAGCATTACGCCGTTTTTGGTTGCAGGCGTGTTTTACCTTTTGATGACCCTTTTTTTAACCTACGGGTTCAATAAGTTGGAACGCAAATATTCCAGATATGACTGACAGGAGCATTTAGTATCATGAACAAAATTAACGCACAAAATATCTATAAAAGTTTTCAGGGGTTGGAAGTTTTAAAGGGCATTAATTTAAGTGTTGACGAAGGCGAAGTTGTTGCGGTTATAGGCCCCAGCGGCGGCGGCAAAAGTACTTTTCTGCGCTGCCTGAACAAGCTGGAAATTATCGACAGCGGCAAAATTGTTATAGACGGCGAAACGCTTGCCGAAACCAAACCGGACGGGCAGGTTGTTTATGCGCCTGGCGACGAAAGCCGCCGCATTGCCTGCAAAATGGGCATGGTGTTTCAGCAGTTTAATTTGTTTCCGCACATGACGGTGCTGGAAAACCTTATTGAAGCGCCGGTGCAGGTGCAGAAGCGCAACCGCGATGAGGTTATTGAAGAAGCTAAGGTTCTTTTAAGCAAAGTTGGGCTTTTGGAAAAAGCGCATGAATACCCGCGCCGTTTGAGCGGCGGGCAGCAGCAGCGCGTGGCCATTGCAAGGGCGCTGGCAACAAAACCTGCCATTATGCTGTTTGATGAACCTACTTCATCGCTTGACCCGGAGCTGACCGGCGAAGTTTTGCGTACCATGCGCGAACTGGCCGAAGAAAAAATGACAATGGTTGTTGTAACGCACGAAATGGGTTTTGCCCGCGAGGTTGCAACCAAAGTGCTGTTTATGGCAGACGGTTATGTGCAGGCAGAAGGAACGCCGCAGGAAATTTTTGAAAATCCCCAAAATGAACGTTTAAAAGCATTTTTGCATAAAGTGCTTAAATAACAAAAAGGCATTGCGCGTTGTGCGTAATGCCTTTTGTACTGTTACGGCTCTCAGCCGAGCTTTGCCATAAATTTTTCTTTGTTTACAATAAAGCGTTCGTGCGTGCCTTTGCCGATTTGCTTGTCCTCGTCGGCGGCGGTAATTTCAAAAACAAGTTTGCGCCCTTTAACGGCGGTAAGCGTGGCGGTGGCGGTAACTTTTTTGCCCATGCCGGTAGCGGCATCGTGCGTAATATTTACCAAAGTGCCGACGCTGGTCGATTCTTCATCAAGGCAGGCGGCAACGGCGTTGCAGGCAGCCTGTTCCATCAGCGCAATCATGCTGGGGGTGGCAAAAACATGCAGGCTGCCGCTGCCCATGGCAAGCGCAGTGTTGGTTTCGCGCACAACGGTTTCGGCGTTTCCGGTAAGGCCGGGTTTTAATTCTTGCAGCATATTTCATACATCCTTTACTGTAAAATTTGCTTATGCTAACATCTTAAACGTTTTTTATAACTTACGCAAGTGGCAGAAGTTTTATTTTGACGTATATGTGAAAAATTTTAAAGATGATTGACGCAGTAGGAAATAATGATTATGATAATTGAAGAAAACCTATAATTTTAACTGCATTATAACCGGAGGGGCAAAATGAACGGAAACTTACAGGAAAAATATAATAAACTTTTAAATATTTTACGCAGCACGGGCGGCCTTGCTGTGGCCTTCAGCGGCGGCGTGGATAGTGCCTTTCTGGTATATGCCGCGCACGAAGCGCTGGGAGAAAAACTTTTGGCAATTACCGTAACAACGCAAAGCTATCCGCGGCACGAGGCGGCAGATGCTGCCAAAATTTTGCAAAGCTATGGCGTTAAGCATGCGCAAATTGAATTGAACCAGCTTGTCATACCCGGCTTTTGCGAAAACGGAGCACAGCGTTGTTATTACTGCAAATATGCGCTGTTCAGTGAGATAAAAGCTGAAGCGGCAAAACACGGCATAACTGCGGTTGCTGACGGCGCCAACACTGATGACGAAAACGATTACCGCCCCGGTATGCGCGCTACGGCGGAACTTGGCATTTTAAGTCCGCTGCGCAGCGCTGGTTTCAGCAAGCTGGATATAAGGGAAGCATCAAAAGAACTGGGCATTTTTACATGGAATAAGCCTTCTTATGCTTGTCTTGCATCACGCATCCCTTACGGGGAGGAGATTACCGCGGAAAAACTTGCCATGGTAGAGCGTGCTGAGCAGGCGCTGTTAGATATGGGCTTTAAGGAAATGCGCGTACGCTGTCACGGAAAACTGGCGCGTATTGAAGTTGCGGAAAACGATTTTGCAAAAGCTGCGGCACAACGCAAAGAAATTTCCGCTGCCGTTAAAAACGCAGGCTTTTTGTATGCTGCGCTTGATTTGGAAGGTTTCCGCAGCGGCAGTTTAAACGCCGCACTGGAAAATAAAAACGCATAATAAATGCCTTGGCAAAATTTAAACTGTGCTGTGCAGGTATTGACAAGCGCGCATAACTCAAGTATAATTTTTATTGTTATGGGGGCATAGCTCAGCTGGGAGAGCGCTTGAATGGCATTCAAGAGGTCAGCGGTTCGATCCCGCTTGTCTCCACCATTTTTTTATAAGTATATATTGTGCCCGTTTATTAAGGACTATAAATTTTTCTGTTTCTGAACACAACAGTAAAATTTGTAGTCCTTTTCGTTTTAATGTAGCATATGGAGATGGATATGATGGAAAGACGCCTGCTCATTTATAAAACTGCGCTGTTGATTATTGGTTCGATAGTTGCCGCTTACGGCATTATGTTGGCTATGGGCGCCGGCTTTGGCGGCGCAACACTGGCTGTATTGTGGCAGGGAATGTCTGTAACTTTCGGAATGTCGCTCGGCATGGCTTCTTTTATTGTAGCGGCAGCCATGCTTATAATTTCCTTGTTTTATGACCGCAGGCAGATAAACGCCGGTACAATCGTATATCAAATTATATATAGTTTTTTCGTTGATGTATTTGCCGAAATTAATGTTTATCCCGAACAGGCTTGGCTGCGTTTGGCAGTTATGTGCGTTGGTATTATAATTTTTGCTGCCGGTACAGGTGCTTACGCTGCTGCTGATTTGGGCAAAGGTTCTTATGAGGCGCTGACGTTTTCTCTGGCAGAAAAAAATAACTGGCCCGTCAAAACTGTCCGTACAGCACTGGATGCTTTATTGGTTGTTTCCGGCGTGCTGCTTGGAGGAAAGTTTGGCATATGTACAGTGTTTACTGTTTTGTGTTCGGGACTTGTTATTCAGCGCAGCGCCGAATTTTGCAGTTTGATGCTGGCAAAAGCGGCGCATAGGGCGGACTAAAATTTGCATGCTGCGGCAGCAAATGATAAAATACGTTTTATAAATTATTTGTTTTTAGAAAGGAACCCTATGGAAAGCTGGAACATACACGAAGCAGTTGAATATTATAAAGGCCAGGATGCGCCGCAGAATCAGTTTGCGCTGGTGGAACTGCTGAAGGAAGCACAGGAGCATAACGGCGGCGTGCTTACGGACTGCCTTATTGAAGATATTGCCGTGCTTTTAAACATTAAAGTTACTTTTTTAAACGCTGTTATTAAGCGTTACCCAAGTTTAAAAACGGCGCATGCTCCGCACCGATTGGAAGTTTGCGGCGGCAAAAACTGCGCCGCCAACGGTTCGGCAGCGCTGTTAAAGCATATCCGCGGGGCGTACGGAGCAGAAAGCGGAGGCATCAGCGTAAGCGGCGGGTTCAGCTTTGCGGTTTGCGGCTGCTTGAAGCACTGCGGCAAAGGGCCGAATATTAAATGGGACGGCGAAATTTATAACGCTGCAACGCCGGAGCTGATTAAAAAGCTGGCCGGCAGATAAATATCTGCTGATTAAAGTGCGGCGGTATTAACGATAACAGAGCGGACTGCTTTTTTAAACGGCAAACAACTAAAATAATGCTTGCACAACTTGCCGCGCTATGCTACAATATATAAGCGTTAATATCGACATGCTATATAGAGTCTTTTGTAAAGTGAGGTGCAATCGAATGAAAGAAGGAATCCATCCGAAATATGGTGAAGTTAAAGTTACCTGCGCATGCGGTAACACTTTTATGACCGGCTCTGTTAAACCGGAACTGCGCGTGGACGTTTGCTCCAAATGCCATCCGTTTTTCACCGGCCAGCAGCGTAACGTAGCTGCCCGCGGCCGTATCGAAAAATTCAACAAACGTTATGGAAAATAATTTACCGACAGCAGAGCGAAAGCTCTGCTGTGTTTGTATATGGAGTTTGTTTGAGGGAATATTATGAATAAGAAACCAAATGTTGGCGGACAGGCTGTAATAGAAGGCGTAATGATGCGCGGAAAAACGCATGTTGCCGTTGCCGTAAGGCAGCCGGACGGTGAAATTTCCGTTGATGTGCGCCCGGTAAACAGTATTTCCGACCGCTATCCAATACTAAAAAAACCGTTTTTGCGCGGCGTTGTGTCGCTTGTAGAATCGCTCGTTATGGGTATGAAGGCGCTGGCTTATTCGGCGCAGGTATCGGGCGATGAAGACGAAAAGCTCGATTCCAAAGAGATGGCGCTGACCATTGCCGTTTCGGCAGGGCTTGCCATTTTGCTCTTTATAGTTATCCCTACCTGGTCAATGCGCTTTTTAACAGGCATTACCCAGGACCACATGGCTTTGAATTTAGCAGAAGGCGTGCTGCGTATGGCAATTTTTTTGGCATATATCGCGGCAATTTCTTCGATGAATGATATTCAGCGCGTGTTCCAGTATCACGGAGCTGAACATAAAACCATTTACACTTATGAAGCGGGCCTGCCTTTAAAGGTAGAAAACGTGCGCCCGTTCAGCACGCTGCACCCACGCTGCGGCACCAACTTTTTAATGATTGTCATGCTGATAAGCATGTTTATTTTTACTTTTCTTGGCTGGCCAAGCCTTTTGGAGCGTATTGCTTCGCGTATTATTTTAATGCCTGTAATTGCAGGCGTAAGCTATGAGCTTATCCGTTATGCCGGTGCGCATACCGATAACCCGCTGGTACGCATTGCCATTACGCCGGGGCTTTTGCTGCAAAAATTAACCACGCGCCAGCCGGATGACAGCCAGATTGAAGTGGCGATTGCTTCGCTGAAAGCGGTTGTGCCGCCGGAAGATTTGGCGCAGGAACCGGAAACTTGCCCGGAAGAAAAATTAGTAGGAGAACCTAATGCAGGATAAATTACAGGCACTTGAAGATAAATATCTTGATTTGGAAGCAAAAATAAGCGACCCCGATGTAATTGCCAATCAGGCAGAATGGCAGAAATACGCGCGCGCGCATGCTAAACTGACCGACGTTGTTGCCGCTTACCGCGAATATAAAATTTTGGATAAAGCCAGAGAAGAAGCGGAAGAAATTATTGCCGACGGCAGCGACAGGGAACTGGCGGCAATGGCGCAGGAAGAACTGAAAGAACTTAAGCCTCAACTGGCAGAATATGAAGAACGGCTTAAAATTTTGCTTTTGCCTTCCGACCCCAATGACGACAAGAACGCGATTGTGGAAATCCGCGGCGGTGCGGGCGGTGAGGAAGCGGCGCTATTTGCAGGCGTATTGTTCCGCATGTATCAGCATTATGCTGAAAGCCGCCGCTGGAGCCTTGAAATAATGGATGCCAGCCCGACGGAGCTCGGCGGGTTTAAGGAAATAGTTTTTCAGCTGAGCGGACAGGGTGTTTTTGGGCGCATGAAGTTTGAAAGCGGCGTGCACCGCGTGCAGCGTGTGCCGGAAACCGAATCGCAGGGGCGTGTGCATACTTCCACCGTTACGGTGGCGGTGCTGCCGGAAGCCGAAGAAGTGGACATTGACATTAACCCGGCTGATTTAAGAATTGATACTTACCGTGCGGGCGGCGCAGGCGGCCAGTACGTAAACAAAACCGAATCGGCGGTGCGCATAACGCATATACCTACCGGCATTGTGGCACAGTGCCAGGACGAAAAATCGCAGCTTAAAAACCGCGAAAAATGCATGCGCGTGCTCCGCAGCCGCGTTTTGGAAATGGAGCAGGAAAAACAGCGCGCGGCAACGGCTCAGGACCGCAAAAATCAGGTTGGCACGGGCGACCGCAGTGAGCGTATCCGCACTTATAACTATCCGCAGGGGCGTGTTACCGACCACCGCATTGGTTTAACCCTGCACCGTCTGGACGCGGTTTTAAACGGCGATTTGGACGAAATTTTAGACGCACTGATTACGGCGCAGCAAAGCAAGCTGCTGCAGCAGGTGAAATAAAATGACAGCAAAACCTATATGGACTATTGCTAAGGTGCTGGACTGGACAAAGCAGTATTTCGCAGAGAAAGGGTTGGAAAATCCTCGCCTGGATGCGGAAATACTGCTTTGTTCCGTTTTAAAGTGCCAGCGTATAACTTTATATGTGCATTTTGACCAGCCGCTGGAAGAACACGAGCTGGCGCAGTACCGCGGTTATGTGGCGCGGCGTGCGGCGGCTGAGCCCTTGGCGTATATTTTGGGCAGCCGCGCGTTTATGAAATACGATTTTAAAGTAACGCCGGATGTTTTGGTGCCGCGGCCGGAAACCGAACTTTTGGTTGAATGCACGGCAAAACTGGCGGGCTTTATTGAAAAACCAAAGATTCTTGACATAGGCACGGGCAGCGGTGCTATTATCATATCGCTTCTGGATATGCTTCCGGAGGCGCACGGCACGGCAGTTGATGTATCGCCGGGGGCGCTTGCCGTTGCCAAAGAAAACGCGGCAAACATTGGCGTTGCGGAGCGGCTGCAGTTTGTACGCAGCGATTTATATTCCGCGCTGCCGCGTGACGCCGTATTTGATGTGATAATTTCCAACCCTCCGTATATACCGAGCGCCGATATTGCAGGCCTTGCGGCAGACGTTAGGCGTGAACCGCGCCTTGCGCTGGACGGCGGGGCGGACGGGCTTAATTTTTACCGCCGCATTATTGCCGGGAGCACGGCGCATTTAAAAGACGGCGGCTTTATAGCGTTTGAAATTGGCATTAACCAGGGCAGCGCCGTTGCGGATTTATGCCGCAGCCACGGTTTTGGCGTTGTGGCCGTGCGCCGCGATTATGCCGGCATAGAACGGATGGTTTTTGCAGCGAAAGAAGGAACTATTTATGCAGACGCGTTATTGGAACTTGCAAAATGATACGGACGGCGTAATGCTGCGCGAAGCGGCTGCGCTGATAAAACAGGGCGAAGCTGTTGCTTTCCCTACGGAAACGGTTTACGGGCTTGGCGCCGACGGCCTTAACGGCGAAGCGGTGCGCAAAATTTTTGAAGCCAAGGGCCGCCCGAATGACAATCCGCTTATTTTGCATATTGCAGATAAAGAAGATATTTTAAAATTAACAACCGGGCTTACAAAACAGGCGCAGCTTTTAATTGAAAAGTTCTGGCCCGGGCCGCTGACGGTAATTGTTGCCAAAAGCAGTATCGTGCCTGATGAAGTAAGTGCCGGGCTTGACACGGTGGCTGTGCGTATGCCGTCGCATCCGGTGGCGGCGCAGCTTATCCGCCTTGCCGGAACGCCTGTGGCGGCGCCCTCGGCAAATTTATCAGGCAAACCGAGCCCGACCGATGCCGAAACGGTGCTTGCCGATATGCAGGGGCGCATTGCCGGTATTATCGACGGCGGCGCATGCACGGTAGGCGTGGAATCAACCATAGTTGACACTACCGGCGAAGTGCCCGTTATTTTGCGCCCGGGTGGAATTACGCGCGAGCAGCTGGAAGAAGTTTTGGGCAGAGTGGAGCTGGACCCGGCCCTTGCCGGAGCGGAAACCTTAAAGCCGCGTGCACCGGGCATGAAGTACCGCCATTATGCGCCGAAAGCAAAAATGTATGTTGTTGAGGATAAAGAGGCGCTGAAGCTTCTGCCGCTTTTGGCGAAGGAAGCAGCCAAATTTACGCCTACTGCGGTAATTTGCGGCGGCAAAGCTGCAGAAACCATGCAGCGCGCGCAGAATTTGCACATTTTAAACTGGGGCGGAGATACAACGGAACTTGCCGTTAAACTGTACCGCCTGCTGCGCCGCTGCGATAAGCTGGGCGTGGGCGTTATTTTTTCCGAAGGAGTAACGGAAGACGGTATCGGCCTTGCGGTTATGAACCGCATGCGCAAAGCTGCCGGACGGCAGGTGCTTACGGCAGCCGATATTGAAGCGCTGTTAAAAAACAGTACGCAACTTAAAAGTTTTGTGTTAAAATAACAATAATAGCAATATATTATAAAAAGACAGAGGGTGACTGTAATGAAAATCGCAATGGGAAGCGATCACGGCGGTATCCATCTTAAAAACTATTTAAAAGATTATCTGGAACTTAAAGGTTACGAGGTAATTGACAAAGGCACTTATACCGAAGAATCGTGCGATTACCCGGATTATGCTGCCAAAGTAGGGCATGCCGTTACCGGCGG
>ULWT01035029.1_pt1 | contig 56588 bp, 62 predicted proteins | sample 1960611 | NCBI WGS metagenome assembly ULWT01 (sample SAMEA4835819, study PRJEB28245) | human gut metagenome | biome: gut microbiome; material: fecal sample | place: Denmark | collected 2008
TCAGTAGCAAGTAACACAGGAGACAATTCAGTAGCAAGTAATTTAGGACAAAAAAGTATATCAAGCTGTTTAGGTGTAGGAGGACAAGCTTCAGGTAAAAAAGGAACATGGCTAGTAGTAGCAGAATGGATACAAGATGAAGACTGGAATTGGGAAGTAAAAGAGGTAAAAACAGTAAAAGTTGATGGAAAAAAAATAAAAGAAGATACATATTATACTCTTGAACATGGAGAATTTGTAGAAAAAGGAAGTGCATCGGATGATAACGATTAAACAGGAAAATATATTAGATTGTACAGAAAATATAATAGTTCATCAAGTAAACGTACAAGGAATAATGCGGAGGTGGAGTTGCTAGACAACTCGCCGACCGTTATAAAGGATTAGAAAATTTTTATTCATTACATTGCAAGGAATTGGATAATAATTATGATTTATTAAGTGGAACAGTATTATTTTATGGAGATTATGAAAAAACAATAGCAAATATGTTTAGTCAAAAGTCAAACTTTGATACAGATTATATAGCAATGGAAAAAAGTTTAAGATATATAAGAATGTGGGCGGAAAATAATAATTTAAGTATAGCAATACCTTATGGAATAGGTTGTAGTATAGCAAATGGAGATTGGAATAAGGTTTATAAAATTATAGAAAAAGTATTTGAAGATTATGATGTTACTTTATATAAATTAGGAGGAGAATAGATATGATAGAAATAATTAAAAATATTTTATTTGGAGTAGCTCTAATAAGTGGAAGTATATGCACAATATTATTATTTTTAATTTTATTATATAGAGTAATACTTATCTTTATAGATAATATGAAAAATGCAAATGTTTTTAGACAATGTTTGATGATTTATATTCACAGAAAAAGACCTGATATAAAAATAGAATTAGAAGATATTGATATACAAAAACAAGGAATACATTTGAATAAGAAAAATAAGGAGTAAATAAGATATGGAAAAATATAATTTAAAAAATAAAACAGATATAAAAATGCATAATGTATTATTTGCAACAACAAGTGAAAGAGATTATGAGATGGAAAGGTTATTATTGCTAGAAGATATGCCTGATACAGAATATAATGAATTTGTTTTAGTAGATGGATATCATTGTAGTTGTTACGATTTTGATGAAACTAACTGGGAGTGCACAAAATTAACTAAAGATGAATTAAATAAATTGCTAGAAAAAACAGAAGAGTGGGAGACATTAAGAAAAGAATTAAAAGAATTTTTAGCGAGATATTAAAGGGGGATACATAATGAAAGAAAAAAATAAAAGAACAACTAAAGATAGTATTGAATATTTGGAACTACAGTGTATTGTTAATAATAGAATACATAACTATATTTCAAAGTATCATAATTACCCTAAATACATCAAATTACCTTTATGGATATTTGAATGTCTAAAACAAACAATGTGTGAAGTAGATTTAAAGATAGATTATAAAAAAGAAGAGTTTACATTTTTAAATTTAAAAGTTTGTGAAACAGTTAGTATAGAAAAAGCAGAAGAAATCGAGGTGTTTTAAGTGAAAGAAAAGATAATAGATGGAGTTATATTAACACCGATGTATAAAGGCGAAGTATATAAATATCATGAATGCTCAAATTGTAAAAAAGAAATATACTTTGAAGAAGATATATTTCAACCATTTCATTTTGAAGAAAATATAAAATATTGCCCATTTTGTGGAAAAGAAGTAATAAGATATGCAAAACCAAAATTTATAGAAGAAATAAATTGGAATTGGTTAGATGAATACAAATTTGTTATAGAAAAAATGTATAGAGAATTAGAATATATAATTTATTGTAAGCTAGATAAAGAACAAATAGACGAATTAGAAGAAAAGTCTGCAAGAGGAATGGAATATTTTGGACAGGATAGATGGTCTTTTCCATATAGCAATGGAACTATATGCGATATAATTCATCAAATAACAAGAATTAAAGTACATTATACAGAAAAACGAAAACTTGAAAAAGAGTTTGGAGGTGTTTTAAGTGAAAGAAAATAGTATAGAAGATGATATAAAAAATGCAGAACATTTTATAGATTCTATAAAAACAGATAAAGAGTATAAAGAAGAAAATGGTTGGCATGGATATTACAATAAAGAAATTATAGAGCTTACTAGAATATTGGAACATATTTTATCAGATTATAAAAGAGTATTAAAAGAGAATGAAGAATTAAATTTGAAGTATTATATGTTATATACTGGGGAAATTGAAAATCTGAAAGCACAAGAAGTTAAAATAAAAAGTCAAGTTATTCCAGTTCAAAAAGTAAAAGACAAGATAGAAGAATTAAAGAACACTCCATTAAAAATAAAAGAGAATGACAAATATTATTATGAAACAGATGCATATAACAAAATAGTAGTACAAGTTTTACAAGAACTACTAGAAGGGAGAAAATAAAATGAACGGAAATGATAATGGATTCATAAAAAATAGAAATAAAGAAAAACAAAGACAAAATAATGTAAGAGAATATCAAAGAAAGTTCTTAAATAAAAAAATGAAAAGAGGTAAATAAAATGTGTGCTGATGAGATGTTTGAAGAGTTAGGATATGAACTATGGACAGACGATAAAGAAACCGTATTTTATAAAGGAGAAAATAAAAATATCATATTTGATAAATATACAAAAGAAATATGCTTAATTGACAAAGCAGAATTAGACATAGATATTACTATGCAAGAACTACAAGCAATAAATAAGAAATGCCAAGAACTTGAATGGATAAAGGAGGACTAACATATGACAAAAGAACAAGCAATGCTAAAAGAAAAAGACAAACAGATAGATAAATTAAAGAAACATAATGATGAATTATTAAGAAAATTAAGAAACAGAGTAAAAGAAGTTAAAAAATTACAAAAATATAGTCTATATAAAGAAGAATTTTCAAAACTAAACAAGCAATTACAAAATAAAGATAAAATAATAGATTTAATGGCGGAGTTTATTGAAGATGAATTAACAGTAGATGAATTTTGTACAAAGGAAGGTTGCTATGCAGATAATTATATAGATGGGCATTGTGAAAAGTGCTTAAATTGCATAAAACAATATTTTGAAAATAAAGCAAAAGAAAGAAGGTAAAGAAATATGAAAATGTATTGTAAGATAAAGAGACCGGATAATGCCAGACAACCGATAGAAAAAGGAGAGAAAATTGTAATACAAGAAAAAATAGACGGAAGTAATACTGCAATCTATAACGACAATGGAAAAATAAGACTATATAGTAGGTCTAATGAATTAACAGGAGAAGATGGATTAAATGGATTTGTTAAATATGCTAGGGAAAGAGAAAATAAAATACTAGAATATTTACCAAATGGATCTGTGTTATATGGTGAATGGCTAAACCAAGGTAAGATAAACTATAATTCACTAGCTAAACAAGGTAAAATAGAACCATACTATGCTTTTGATTTGGTAAAAGAGATAGTGTATAAACCAACAGAAGATGAAGATTTTACAAGGAGATTTGCAAGTATAGAAGAAATGAAAGAGATATCAAACAAAATAGGATTTAAAACAGTACCAGAAATAGCAGTAGAGAATCTAATAAGTTATGATAAGTTAAAAGAAAAATATGTAGATAATCAAAAATCTGCATTAGAAGGGACAGACTGTATAAGAGAAGGAATTGTAATCAAGACATTGGATGGAGAACGAAGAATCAAAATAGTTGGAGATAAATTTCAAGAAGTAAAACATATAAAAAATTTAGAAACAAAAAGTCCATATGCTTTTTTAGATAAGTATATTACGCCTATGAGAATATGCAAATTTTTGATACAAATAGGGATAGAAAATCCAAAACAAGAAGATTATAGGGAAATATTTAAGAAATTAGATATAATTGCTAATGATATTTTAGAAGAGGAAAAAGAACAAATATTAAAAGATATAGCACGAATAATCAAAAAACAGGCTATTCCTAACATAAAAGAATATGTAGATAATAACTAAAAAAAGTGGAGTGATACAAATGACTAAAACAATAAAGAATCTATTAAATGCCAAAGAATTAATAGAGAAAAAGATAAATTTAAACAATAATTTACTAGAGACAATAAAAGTATTAAGGCAAGATGAAAATAACCTAAAAGACGAAAATGATGCTTATAAGATTGCATTAAAACTAATTAAGAAAAGGCTAAAAGAAGAATATAGAAGGTAGAGTACAATTATTTAATGAGGAGGTATACTAATGACACGAGAAGAACTAAAAAATTATAAATATAATCAAAAATGGATAAAAGACAGACTTGAATACATAGAAGAATATAAAGCAAGTATAGAAAATATAACATCAGTATTATCAGATATGCCAAAGGGAAGTAAAGAAGTTCAAGATAGCATGGCAGAAAAAATAGCGATTTTATTAGATAATATAAATGAATTGCTAGAAAGAATAGTAAGAGAACAAAAAAATCAAAAGCAAATATTAAATCAATTAGATAAAGTAGAACAACCATACAAGTTAATTTTAGAAAAAGTATACATACAAGGTAAGACACTTGTAACAACAGCGAGTGAGATGGACTATAGTTATGAACATATGAAACATATGAATGGTATAGCTTTAAATAAATTTGATAAAGTTAACACTAAATAGCACTGAAACGCACCATAGAAATATGATATATATATAATCAAGAGAAATGTAAGTAGAAAATAAAGAGTAAGTACAAGCCCCTTTTTGTATTTGCTCTTTTTATTATGATGTTATGAAAGGAAGAAGGAAAATGGGAAGTAAAGAATTTTTAGACGAGAGCAAAGAAGAAGTAAGATGTTATACACAAGCACATTTAGATAAAACTGACAATACATCAGTTTCTTTAGATGATGTTTTTGTTGTTTGGTATTGTAAAACATTACAGAATCATAAAGCACTATTAAGTACAAGATTACCAGATGGTATGTATTATGAATGTACATACAACGGTGACAAAAAAGAATTATACTTTGATGCATATAAGAAATTTGAAAATAAATGCATAAAAATAGATTAAAATTAGTTATTACCAGATGCTAGGTAACTGATAATATAGATTGTTATGTTTTGGTTATACAATTGCACTCCTAAAAAAGATATAATATATAAACTTTTGCAGAACTTTCCTAGCGAGTTCTAATTAATATTTGTAAATAGTGCGAAGTATGTAAACATATATAGCAGAGTGACATATAACAGCCATTCAGTTCTAGAGTGCAATTATATATAACTTACATATTTCGTAGTGTTTATAAATAAAAGAGAAGAGGAAAAGATATGGAAATAAGAGATTATTTATTAGATGAAATGAAAAGATTAAATAGAATAAATGATGGTTTAGAAAAGAAAATAAATCAAGGAATAGATTATAATAATGAGCCTGAACAAATTGTATGTAATGTTAAAGCTATGTGTGATATAGCTTCTATTTTGATATAAAATTATTGTTTATTGTAAGTTTGCAAGTTTTTATAAAATTCATTATATATTTCGCAAGGAAGAGTTTTTATTTGTTCTTCACTACTGAATTTACAAGATTCAAGAGTTTTTAAAGTTAATTGTAAGGCAATAGTTTCTCTTGATGTCATAAAGCAACACCTCTTTTCTGTATAAAAGTAATGTTCAGGCTCAAAAGAAATTATATCAAACCAAAAACAAAAATTTTGTCGAAATATGTAAAAAATAAAATAAAAGGAGAGTACATATGACTAATCAAGAAAGAATAAAAAAATACACAGAAGAACACTGCTCAAGATGTAAAAATAAAACAAAGAACGATTGTGAAATAAGAGTTTTTCAAAATGGAGATGTAATATGTACAAAGTGTGTGTATTATGAGCGAGAAAATTAACTATGCAAATTGTATGCAAAGAAGATGCGATGAGTGCAAGCATTATGACTATTGTTTTAGATATAGACCAAGAAAGGATGTGAAAACAAATGCCAAGAGGAAGACCAAATAAAATAACAGGGGAAAAAGAACTACAAGAAAAAATAGATAAATACTTTAAAGAGTGTGATAATAAAAATGAACCATATACAATAACTGGGTTGTGTATAGCTCTTGATATTTGTAGAGATACGTTGTGTGAATATGCTAAGAAAGAAGAATTTTCCGACACAATAAAAAAAGCAAAGTTAAGAGTAGAAAATTACTTAGAAAAACACTTAATAACAGATAGCGGAACAACAGGAATAATCTTTAATTTAAAGAATAACTTTGGATGGAAAGATAAACAAGAGAATATAAATGTAGATACTTCGTATGAAGAATATATAAAAAGAGTTGAAGGCAATGAGTATTAATACAAAAAAATACATAGAATCTTATATAAAAATAAGGGATAAAAAAGGCAATGTAATTCCATTAAAGCTAAATGAACCTCAATTAAAATATTATAATGTTGTTAAAAAACTATATGAAGAAAAAAAGCCTATAAGAATAATAATATTAAAAGCTAGACAAATGGGATTTAGTACAGAAACAGAGTCAATTATATTTAAAAATGTTGTTACAAATCATAATTATAATGCTGGTATAGTAGCACACAAAGAAGATAGCACGACAAACTTGTTTAATATGAGTAAAAGAATGTTAGAATATTTACCAGAATCTATTAAACCTGAACAAAAAAAATCAAATGCTAAAGAATTAGTATTTAATAATGAAGAAGGAACAGGACTTGATAGTAAGATAAAATGTATGACAGCAGGAGGAAAAGGAATTGGACGTTCTGATACATTTACAGCACTACATTTATCAGAATTAGCTTTTTGGGAAGGAAATAAACAAGACACACTATTAGGATTATTACAAGCAGTTCCTAATATTCCTGAGAGTATCGTGATAATAGAAAGTACAGCGAATGGATTTGATTATTTTAAAGAATTATGGGACAAAGCAGTAGCAGGAGAAAACGATTTTTATCCACTATTTGTTGGCTGGAATGAATTAGAAGAATATAAAATGCAATATACTGGATTTCAATTAACACAAGAAGAAATAGAACTACAAAGGTTATACAATGTTTCTTTAGAACAATTGGAATGGAGAAGATGGTGTATAAAAAACAACTGTGGAGGAGATGTAGATAAGTTTAAACAAGAATACCCAATAAGTCCTGAAGAAGCGTTTTTATCAACTGGTAAATGTTATTTTAATAAACAGAATATAATAAATAGAATAAATGAATTAAGAGGCAAGAACCCAATTATACAGGGCTCTTTTTCTTGTTTCTATGATGGAATAAGAATAAGAGGTAGAAAATTCAAAGAAGAAGAAAAAGGAAGCATAAAGATATATAAATACCCTGAAAACAATGTTCCATACGTAATTGGTGGAGATACAGCTGGAGAAGGATCAGATTATTTTACAGCACATGTAATTAACAATATTACAGAGGAGCAAGTTGCGGTATTAAAACAGCAATATGATGAAATAGAATATGTTAAACAAATATATTGTCTAGGTATGTTTTATAATAAAGCATTGCTTGGACCCGAATGTAACTTCAGTACATACCCAATACAAAAATTAATAGAGTTAAATTATCCTAATATGTATGTTAGAAAAAAAGAAGATACATACATAAGTAAACACGAAAAGGCATTTGGATTTAAGACAACATCAATAACAAGGCCATTAATATTAGCAAATTTACAAGAGATTGTAAAAGACGAAGTTGAAAAAATTAATGATAAAGATACATTAAGAGAAATGCTAACATTTATAGTAAACAGGAATGGCAGAGCGGAAGCGGAAGATGGCTATCATGATGACTTAGTTATGGCTTTGGCTATAGCTTATTATGTAAGACCACAACAGACAATGAAAAAAATAATATCACAGAACGAAGAAATAAAAGCTTTTATAGATAAAGAATTTGGAATAGATGAAGATAATATTAAAAGCGATTATGGAAGTAAAATAGAAGTATTTTAGGAGGGAAACTATGAAAAAAATGTATTAAGAGAAAAAATAAGGCAAAGAGAAGAAGAAAAGAAAATTACTATTAAAAAGAAAACAAAAAAGAGGAGTAAGAAAAATGATTAATTTAATATATACAATATTACCAATAGTCTGTTTAATAACAGGCTTTTATTTTGGTTTTAAGATAGGAAAAACAGAGGAAATACCTTCGGTGCCTGAAAAAATAAAACATTCAATAAAAACAGTAAAAGAAGAAAATGAAAAGAAAAAAGAAGGAGAAAAATTAAGCAAAGCATTAAGGAATCTAGATAATTATGATGGAACTCCAACAAGTCAGGAGGAGATTTAATTTATGAAAAGAGAAAATATAGTAACAGATGTATGGAATGAATATCAAAAAGGAGTTGACTATAATTATAGACAGGATTTGTACAATAAAACTGCCAAGAACTTCAAGTTCTATTTGGGAAATCAATGGGAAAATGCAAAATTAGGTGGAATACAGCCTATTACATTAAATATAATACAATCCATTGTTAAATATAAAGTGGGAGTAGTAAAAACAAATTCATATCAAATTTATTTTAATTCTGATACCTATGAGAATGATACGGAAAGAAAAAAATTACAGGATTTATGCGATAGTTTAAACAGATTTGCAAATAGAACTTGGGAAAAGAATCAAGTTGACAAAATTGTTAGAAATTGTGTTGATGATGCATGTATTGACTCAGAAGGAATTGTTTATTTTTATGAAGATAATGATAATATAGTACCAGAACAAGTGGACAAGACGAATATATATTATGGCAATGAAAATGATGATAATATTCAAACACAACCATATATAATTATTTCCTTTAGAAGAACAGTCGACGAAGTAAAAGAGGAAGCAAAGAAAAATGGAATGAGCGACGAAGAACTTGAAAAGATTATACCTGATGAGGAATACCACGAGCAAGCAGGAAAAGATAAAAGAGTAGATGAAATAAGTCCAATGTGTTTAGTATTATTAAAATTATATAAAAAAGATGGAACAATATGGGCTAAAAAATGTACTAGATTAGCAAATGTAATGAATGATAGTAATCTAAAAATAAAGCTTTATCCTGTAGCACATTATAATTGGATAAGAGTAAAAGGAAGCAGCAGAGGACAGGGAGAAGTTGAATATTTAATACCAAATCAAATAGAAATAAATAAGACTGCTACAAGAAGGGCTTTGGCAGTGAAATTGGGTGCATTTCCGAAATTGGTAGCAAATACCAAATATATAAAAAATACAAAAGCTTTAAATAGTGTGGGAACAACAATAGAATTAAATGAATTGAATGCTGATGATGTAAATAAGGTTGTTAATTACTTAAAACCCGCTCAGATGAGTACAGATGCATATAATTTACAAAAAGAGTTAATTGATGATACACAAAATTTAGCTGGAGCAGGAGATAATGTAACTGGAAATATAGATCCAACACAAACAAGTGGGAAAGCTATATTAGCAGTTCAGCAAGCAAGTCAACAGCCAATTAATTCTCAGGTAGAAGCATATAAAACATTTATAGAAGATATTGCAAGAATATGGTTTGAAATGTTAAAAGCTTATAGTGTAAACGGAATTAAATTGACTAAAGAAGAAAAAGATTATGCTAATGATACTACATATGATACACAATATATTTTAGATTATGAGGAATTAAATAAATTAGAACTAGATTTAAAAATTGATATTACTCCAAAGTCTGCATTTGACAAATATGCTATGGAAGTTTCTCTTGAGAATTTATTAAGTGCAGGACAAATAACATTTGAAGAATATGTTAATGCTTTGCCAGAAGATTCTACAATGCCAAAATCAAAACTAAAAGAAATATTAAAAACAAGAGAAGAGAAAAATAAGGTAATTACAGATATAGAGAAACAAGGTAATGCATTAAATGGAGCAATAGAACAAGTAATGACGCAGCAAGAAATACAAAATCAACAGCAAGCAGGAATAACTCCTGAAGAAGCAGACATGCTTAATAATCAGCAATTAAATAATCAAGTTAATTAGAGCGCAATAAGCTCTTTTTTTATTGTCCAAAACTGATGAAGACGGGAAAAAAGCTTTTAGGAATTAATAGTCGACGGACTTTAAATGGGAGGTTACATATGCCAAATGATGAAAATATGGATGTAGAAAATATTGATAATGAGGTTGTTGAAACTGAAACAACTCAAGAAGAACAAGAAACTCAAGAAGAAAGGCAGTTAACACAAGAAGATATTGACAATGCAGTCAAATCAAGAGTAGGAAGGGTTGAAAGAAAAGCAAAAAGGCAATTAGCAGAAAAAGATAAAGAAATTGAAAGATATAAGCAACTCGAAAATACTATTCGTGCTGGATTAGGTGCTAGTGATGATGAAGATATTCTTGAAAAAGTCAATAGTTTCTATAAAGAACAAGGAGTAGATATTCCTAAATATGAATCAAAATTTAATAATAGAGATTCTGAAAGATTAGGGGAATTAGATGCTCAAGATTTAATTGGTTCTGCTGAATTTGATGAAATTCAAAGTAGAGCAAATGAATTAGCTTCTTTAAAACAAAGTAAAAAAATAAGTAAAAGAGAAGAAGCGGAATTTATGGAATTAGGTAGTTATTTATCTAGTGAGTTGAAATTAAAAGAACTAAAAGACAAGGGAGTTGATGAAAAAATATTAGAAGACAAAGAATTTAAAGAGTTTTCTAAGAAATTTAATTCAGATACTTCTATTACTGATATTTATGATTTATATGCAAAATTAAACCATAAAGAAGTAGAAAAACCTGCTAGTACAGGTAGTGTTAAATCAACGGTAGGAGAATCAAAAGTAAAAAAATATTATACATCTGAAGAAGTTGATAAACTAACTTCTAAAGATTTGGACAACCCTACAATATTTAAAAATGTTATGGCTTCAATGAAAAAATGGGGCAAATAAAAAAGTAAAGGAGAGATATAAAATGAGTTATGCAAATTTTAAACCAGTTGTATGGTCAAAATACATACAACATGAATTACCAAAATTTACAGTATTTAAACAAGATTGTGATTTTAAATTTGAAGGAGATGCGGGACAAGGGAAAAGAGTAAAAATATTAAATGTTGGAAGACCAACTATTAAAAAATATATTCCTAATAAAGATATAGACCCAGCTGAAAAAATACCAGATGCTTCAACATATTTAGATATTGATCAATTTGATTATTTTAATTATGGAGTTGATGATATAGATAAAGCTCAATCAATGGATGGAGTAATGGAAGCATTACAAGAAGAAACTACAAGAGGAATGGCAGAGCAAGAAGATATATTCTGTGCAACACAAATGGCAAAAAATGCAGGTTATAAAACAGAATCAACAGAAATTTCAACAGCTGAAGAGGCTAAAGCAGCTATTGATAAATTATTTGTTAAATTATGGAACCAAGGAGTAAGTACAAAAGACAAGGTTACTATGTACTTAACACCTTGGTTTTATAGTTTGTTCCAAAATAAATTAATAGAATTAAAAACAAATAACGATGAATTAATAGCACAAGGAGTTTTAGGTTTATACAATAATGCCAAAGTAAAAATGACAAATAATGCATATAATGATGGAACAGATGACTATATAATAGTTAAAACATCAAAAGCATTTGCTTATTGCAATGGTATTGACAAATTAAAACCATATGAACCAGAAAAAGGTTTTGCCGAAGCAGTAAAAGGATTAAATACATATGGTGGAAAAATGGTAAGACCAAAAGAGTGTGCAGTATTAAGATGCCACCAAAAATAAAATATTAAAAATAAGATTGGAGTGATAGAATATGGCAATAGCTAAAATAACTAATACAGAATTAATAAGAAATGAAGCTAAAGAGGTGATAAGCGCTGTAGCTGTAGATACTACTGAAGGGGCAAGCGTTGATTACACAAATCAATCAGATGGTAGAATATTACTTATGATTACAAACGGAAATGCAAGTGCTGCTAAAAAAGCAACTATAATAAAAGGCAATTCTTTGCAAGGAGTAGAAGATTTAGAAATATCCATACCAGCAGGAAAAACATATGGAATAGTTATTGAATCTGGTAAATTTGTAAATGTATCAGGAGAAAATAAGGGAGAAGTAATAATAAAAGGAGAAAGTGCTGATATTACAATACAAGCAGTAGAATTACCATAATTAAGGAGGGGATTTCCCCTCTTTTTATCAAGTTGAAAAGGACAATAGACAGTTCGAATCTGTCAAACTTGGAGGGAAAATGAATGACATATGGTGAAAATAAAAAATTAACTTTGGCATTAATAGAAGAATATGCACCTGATTTAGTAAAAAAAACAGAAGATGACGATATAGCATTAAGATTACCATTTTTATATCAATTGGCATATCAAGAATTAGCAATGACTAAAAAGATAATAGCCACAAAATTATATAATGAAATACCAGATGAAAACAAAAAAGACAAATATACTTCATATAGTCTTCCTGCTGATTTATACCAAATAAAAAATGTGTATGCATTAGATAAAAACAATAAGCCAATAACTGCAGAATACTATACAATAAATAAAAAAATATATTTAAATGACAATATTCCTGGTTCAACGATATTAGAATATTATAAATATCCACAGGACATAAATGAAGAAACAATGGATGATTTTTATTTAGAATTAGATAATGATGCACAAGCATTATTACCATATAAAGTGGCTGATGATATATTAAAAACTGATCCAAGTGTTGATTATACAGCCTTTGCAACAGAATATCAAAGAAAACTACAATTGTTAGATACTAGAAAAAATATACCTACAGTTGTATTAAATGAACCAGAATATGATATTTAGGAGGAAAACAGATGGCCACAGGAATAAAAAGAACTTATGCTGATTTTTCAGGAGTAGATTTTTTAAATGAACCAACATTGGTTTCTATAACAAGAAGTCCTGATGCTTTGAATGTATGGAAGAATTATCGAGATGCTCAAGGTACTTGCATAGAAACTAGGCCAGGTTATAGAAAAATAGCACAAATAGGTAATAGAATTAATGGTATTTATATATTTAGTTTAACGAAAGCTTTAATACATTCAGGTACTGTATTATATGAATGGAGTAATTTCCCAAGTGAACCGACCTCAGAAACATTGAAACAATTATATGCGGATATGAATAATAAAAGAAGCAAGTATAACAAGCTTGATTCAAAATTATATATAAATGACGGAAAAAATTATCTTGTGTATGATGGTACAATATTAAAGAAAGTAAAAGATGAAGCATTTGTACCACGTACTACAATTAGTAGAACAGCGGGGAATATGGGAGGTGGAGAAACCTTACAAGATGTTAATTTGTTACAACCTAAAAGAATAAATAGTTTTGTTGGAGATGGTACATCAAAGATATTTTATTTAGATGCACAAAATATAGATAGTACAACGGTAACTGTAACTGTAGATAACAAAAAGCAGACAGAAAATTCAAATTTTACGGTAGACAGGGTAAATGGGAAAGTGACTTTTAATACAGCACCATCTAAACCAAATTTAAGTGGCGAAGATAATGTTTTTATTACATTTTCTAAAACCATAAGTGGCTATGAAGATAGAATAAATAAATGCACTAAGGCATTGTTATTTGATAATAGAATGTTTTTTACGGGTAATCCAGATTTTCCAAATGCGGTATTTCATTCTGAGTTAAACAATCCAGCTTATATAAGTGACTTGAGTTACTATGAAGATGGTTCAAGCGATTCTTCAATAACAGGAATGACTGTTGGAAATAATGTGTTATGGATTTTTAAGAATTTAGATCAAAATAATGCAAATGTTTTTTATCATGAACCGACATTGGATTTAGAACACGGAAAGATATATCCAACTAAGCAAGGAAATGTTAGTGTTGGATGTTATGTGGATAGTACTAATTTTCAAGATGATATTGTTTATTTGAGCAGATATGGATTAGAAGGAATATCAACAGAGAAAATAGATAGCAAACAGGCTATAGCACACAGAAGTTTTATGGTAGATGTAAAAATGACAAATGAGAATAATTATAAAGATGCTATGATGACAGAATATCAAGGCTATTTATTGATTCTTGTTAATGGTAAGATATATTTAGCTGATAGTAGACAAAAGTATGCTAATTTAGATAGTTTTGGGTATGAATGGTTTTATTGGGATTTTACAGACATAAATCCTATATTATTAAAGGAATATAATGATAAATTATATATTGGAACCGATAATGGTTCTATTTTTATTTTAGAAGGTACTAATGATAATGGAAAAACAATTATTTCATATTGGACTACTCCAATGGACAATTTTGGTTATAATAATCAATTAAAAACCACAAATAAACGTGGTGGTTTAGCTAAAATAAAAACAATACCTAATGGGCTTATAAAAATTGCCAGAAGAACAGACAAATCAAGTGAATATAAATACACAACAAGAAAATCGGCCAATGGATTTTCATTTGAAAGTTTAGATTTTAGAAACTTTAGTTTTATTACAACAGATAAATCTTATGTTTTATATAAAATAAAAGAAAAAAAATTAAATGAATTATCGCTTAAATTTTATAGTGATGAAAAAGACAAACCATTTGGAATATTTAGTTCAACAATAGAAGCTTTTGTTGGTGGATATATAAAAAAATAGGAGGGGAATATGGCGTTAACGAAATTAGAAGAAAATTTAAATACTATAGAAAATTTACCAGACAGTCCTACATTAGAAACTGCAGAATTAAAAAAGAAATTTGATGAAAGTTCAATAAAAATAAAAGAATATATAAATGAAGTGTTAACAAATGAGTTAGATAAATTATTTAATAAAAAGTTAGACAAAACTGGGGGAACTATAACAGGAAATTTAGCTGTACAAAACTTGACAGGAAAAATCAATGGTTTTACATGGGATGTAAATACCAATAATGAAAATGACACATGGGTGCTTGTATTAAGTGAAGGAAAGATAAAACATAGAGTATTAAATACAGCATTTAATTCAGATATTAAGACAGTAGGGAAATTAATGTATCCAGTAGGTTCAATTTATTTAAGTGTAAAAAATACAAATCCAAGTTCTTTTTTTGGAGGAACATGGGTAGCATGGGGAACAGGAAGAGTACCTGTAGGAGTAAATGCATCAGATAATGATTTTAAAACAGTTGAAAAGACTGGTGGAGAAAAAACACACAAGTTAACAATAGAAGAAGTACCACCACATTCACATAGAACATGGATAAAAGATGAAAATTATTCAAGCTTAGGAGACGGTTATGGAAATTATTTTTATGGGAAAGGACATTATTATAATTTGACAACCCAAACAGGAGGTGGAGGAGCACACAATAACTTGCAACCATATATTACATGTTATATGTGGAAAAGAACAAGTTAGAAAGGAGTATATATGGCTACTGGATATGAAGATATTGATAGATTAACTAATCAACAGAATAATTTAATAAATGAACAAGAAAGAAAACAGAATGAGTTAATAAATCAACAAACTCAAATGCAAGTTGATGAATTAAATCGAGAAAAAGATAAAATTGAACAAGATACGATAAAAACAACAAAAGGACTGTATTCAAATTGGCAAAAACAAGCAAACCAATATGGAGCCAATGCAGAACAATTAGCACAACAAGGTTTGGCTCATAGTGGTTATGCAGAAACAACCCAAACAGCGTTATATAACACTTATCAGAAAAATGTAACAGAAACTTTAAACAATGCCAGAGATTTAAAAAGTGATTATGATTTTAAAGTTCAACAAGCAAGGCAAAATGGAAGTGTACAACAAGCACAAGCAGCATTAGATTTATACAAACAAAAAGCTCAATTATTAACACAAAATTATGAGTTAAGACAAAATAGAGAACAATATTTATATCAACAAGAAAGAGATAGAGTTTCTGATAATCAATGGCAAAAAACCTTTGACCAACAGGCAAGGCAAAATGAAATCGAAAATCAATGGAAACAAAAATCTTTTGACTATCAAAAACAAAGAGATGCTATTTCTGATAGTCAATGGCAAAAGAATTTTGATTATCAAAAAGAGAGAGCTGCTGTTTCTGATAATCAATGGCAAAAGCAATATGAATTGTCAAAAAAAAAATCTAGTTCGGCTAGTAGTTCTAAAAGTAGTAAAAAGTCAACCAAGAGCACAGGTGGACTAAAGGTATCTGATAGTAATATAACAGAAGAAACTGATCCAAGGCTACAACGAATATTAAAAAATGCAGCTGATGTAGGTAGTGAGATTGGTATAGGTAGCATGAAAATACTTAATAGTTTAATGGGAAGATGGTGATAGTATATGCTTAAAAAAATTTGGGAGATTATAGAAGATATAGCTGGAAGAAACGATAAAGAAAAAGAACAAGATGCAATAAAAGTACAACAGAATGTAGAAGATTTCATATCTAATGCAAAGGCAAATTTTAATGATAATTATTCTAAAATTATAAATTCTAAAGAAAATATGAGTAATTCAATAACTTCGAATAATTTTAATGAGAGAAATAATATATGGAATCAAATACAAGAAAATGCAGAACGAAGCGTTGGAATAGTAAAAAACAACATAGGAAATTTTGGGAATGATACAGGAAGAACTGTAGAAAATACATGGCTAGGAGCTACATCAGGAACGAAACAATCTCTTAAATATTTAACTAAATTTGGAGAGAATATAAACGGAGGAGCAAGATATTATAAAGACGGAAATGAAATAAAATTAACTGATTTGCCTAATTATTTAACAGAGGAACAGTTGAAAAAATTAAAAAATATTAATGAAGAAGTAAAAGACAAGCTTGGATTTAATATGGATAAAAAATTGCAATCATCAATTAATAAAGACCAAGAAAAAATACAAAAAAATATAGAAAATCAAGGAAATTCAGTTTCTAAAAAATTAGCAGAACTTGCACCGTCAATAGGAAATATGATACCTGGAATGGTTGCAAGTAGTGTGAATCCAGTTTTAGGAGCAACTTATTTTACAGCATCATCAGGGGGAAGTTATATAGATGATGCTAAAGAAAGAGGTATGACAGATGAACAAGCGTTTTCCTATGGGACTATGATGGGAATTATGGAAGGTATAACTGAAGAAGTAACAGTTGGTAACTTTAAAAAAGCAGGTACAGCAATTAATAGTATTATAAAAGGAACAGGAAAAGAAGCGGCAAAAAAAGGTACAGAGCAACTTGCTAAAACGTCAATTAAACAAGTTTTGAAAGATTATGGAATAGGAATTGCTGATAATGCTATACAAGAAGCAATAATGGAACCAATACAAGAAACTGTTGCTGGAGCAATAGGAGGAAAAGAAAAATCTGATTGGAATAATATGGGTCAAAGAATGTTGCAATCGGGAATTAATGGAGGATTAGTTGGCGCTATAGTTGGTGGTGGTAATATGGGAATACAATCATGTGCAGCTGTTGTAGAAAAGATAAATAATGGAAAAACACCGTCAAATACAGAAATAAAATTGGCAATAAAAGATGCATCTAAAGAATTAGATGTTGAAAAAATGATTCAAGATAGTGTAATTCAACAAACAAATAAATACAAAAATTATCATACAGAAACAGTGGTAGACAATATTAATACCAACATATCAAATCAAACACAAAATGTAATAAGTAATAATCAAAATATGCAACAAAATGCAATCCAGAATCAATCTAAAACTCAGGGGCAACAAATTATATCAACTCAAAATAAAAATGCTCCAGATTCTAATATTGTAGAAAATAGTACAAAAATTAAAGGCTATCATGGAACAGATGAAAATTTTGATAATTTTGATTTAAAATATTTTGGCAAACATGACCAAGGGGATTTTGGAAAAGCAGTATATTTTTCCGATAATGAAAATACGGCATCAAAATATGGTAAGAATGTAAAACAACAAGATATAGAATTAAATAACCCATATATTATAAACACTGAAGAAGATTATAAACAATTGTGGAGTCAATTGGCAAAAGAAACAGATATAAGTAAGTTAGATAAAACAGAATTAAAACTACTAAAAGACCCATATACTTCTCAGGAAGAAAAAAATTTTATGTTATATGACAAATTAAATTCAGAAGAAAAAGCAAATGCTATACAAAAACTAGGATATGATGGTGTAATAGATAACACTTATGGGCAAATAGCAGTATTTAGTACAGATAAAATAAATAATATTGCAAATAATCAAGAAATATTGTATAATAATGCCAAAGAAAGTGAGAGTGGTAGTAATGAGTCAATTCGATTGGGAGGAATGCTGGAAAGCAATAGAGAGTTGTCCAGGGTATACGAGGAGGCACAGCAACCAAAGCAATACACAAGAACAGAATACGAAAAATGGGAAAAGTCAATTAAACCAATTAAATACAACGAACTTACCAGTGCAGAACAAAAAATAAGTAATGATGTACAAGGACAATACAATAAAGTGTTGTCTTTTTTTGATGGAAATGAAAATGATTTATATTATGGAGGAGCTTCTTATTCAGATAAAAATAAGATTTATATTGATAGAAATCAAGCTAAGAATTTTGGAACAGAAAAAATGGTATATCATGAAACTCTAGAAAGTGATATTTTACATAATAACGATTTGAGCAAAGATGTAATAAAACCATCAATTCAAAAAATAATTGAAGATCCTAACTTTGAAAAACAAAAACAAGAGTTTTGGAAAAGTGAAACAGGAAAAATGCCTAGTGATTATTTGATTGCCAAAGATATTCTTTGCGATAGGTTCTCTGAATTAAAAACTGGTAAAAAGGTTGATTATAATAATGTATTGTCTCAAGAAACTAATATGACAATAGATTTTAGCTTAGATAATTTTCATAAAAAATTATATGGAAAAGAGATAAAAGATAATCCTTCTAATTTACCAACTAAAGAAAATACAAAAACGGAATTGAATCTTCCAACAAAAGAAAATATTAATACTCAAGGAGAAACTATAAATTGGAATGAAATAGAAAGACCAGAAGGAAAAATAAGAAAACATTACAAAAGCATAATAGAAAGTAGTAATACAACAAAAGAAGCTAAATCTATAGCAAAAGAACTAATGGGAACAGATACTTATGTACCTGAAACAAATAAATCACAATTAGCTCAAGCAGATACTAGAATAAACAATTCTAGCCCTGAAGCAGAACTAAAATCATTAATGAATAGAGCTACAACTGGAGGTAAAATAGAAGCTGTAGATATAGCAGTAGGAGAAAGACTAATACAATATTATTCTAAAGTTGGAGATAAAACAAATTTACAAGAAGCAATACAGGCAACAGCTATGGCTGGAACAAATGCTGGTAAAACAGTACAAGCTTTATCAATGTTAAATCACCAAACACCTGAAGGACAAGCAACATGGATACAACGTTCAGTAGATAAAATGAATAATGAGTTAGCAAAGAAAAAAGGTGGAACTATAACAAAAGATAGCGATGGAAATATTAAAGTAATCAATAAACAGGGAAAAGACATAACTGGTAAAGTTGATTTATTTGATTTAACTCCAGAAATGATTGAGAAAATAACTAGTTCAAAAGATAAAGAAACAATGTATAAAAATATAGATAGTGTTTATGAAGAATTAGGAGAACAAGTACCAAAATCGACTATTGAAAAGATAGATAGTTGGAGATATTTTTCTATGTTGGCAAACCCAAGAACACATATAAGAAATATGGTTGGAAATGTTGCAATGGGGAAAACTCAAAGAATAAAAGATAAGTTAGCTGGTGGAATAGAAGGTATAGTTAATAAGTTTAACCCTGAAATGGAAAGAACAAAAACTATTGCATTTGCAAATAAAAAAACAAAGGAGTTTGTAAAAGAAGATTTTAAAAATATAGATGTTCAATCAAGGTTAGAACTTAACGAAAACAAATATAATCCTCAATCAAGGCTGCAGAACTCAAGAAAAACATTTAAACATGATATATTTGAAAAAACATTAGGAAAGTTGTTTAATTTAAATGATAACTTATTAGAAGCTGAAGATGGTTTAGGGTTAAAGTCGTCATACAAAAAAGCTTTAGCAGATTATATTACATCTAATAAAATAGATGTAGATAATATAACTGACAAGCAATTAAGCAAAGCTCGTAATTATGCAATAGAACAAGCAAAAGAAGCAACGTTTCACCAAGCTAATTCAATAGCATCAGCAATAAATCAATTCTCAGGAAAAAATAAATTGACTAAAGGGGTAACTGATGCAGTTTTACCATTTGTAAAAACACCGATGAATGTTGCAAAAGCTGGAATGGAATACAATCCGGCGGGGTTATTAAAGACATTAACTTATGATACAGCAAAACTTAGAAAAGGTGATATAAATATAAATAAATATATAGATAATCTTTCAAAAGGGTTGACGGGAACTGGTATTGCAGTTTTAGGTTATGCATTAGCAGATGCAGGAATGTTAAAAGCTTCTGGTGAAGACGATGATAAAAAAGAAAATTATGATGAAGCAACGGGTAGTCAGGCATATTCAATAGAGATTGCAGGAAAGACATACTCTTTAGACTGGTTAGCACCAGTTGGAATACCATTATTTACGGGAGCTGAGGCATATTCAATTCAGAAATCAGGTACTGAAGAGAAAAATAATGTTAGTAGTGACGATAATAAAAAAATAAATCAAATATTAAAATCTCTAGAAAATTGGTCCAATGCAATGTCAAAATCTATGTCACCAATGAGCGAGATGTCAATGATTAGTGGCCTAACTAGTGCATTAAGTAGTTACAATGAAGATAAACTTTCAGCAATGGGAACAAATGCTGTAAAATCATATGTAAATCAGTTCGTACCAACTTTAATTGGACAAATTGCAAAAACTTCTGATGAATATGAAAGAGGTACAACGTCAACTAAAACAGGACTGATATCTAAAGCAATTGATCAAACCAAATTACAAATAACGTCAAAAATTCCAGGGTTAAGGAAGACGTTACCAGTAAAAACAGATATATGGGGAAATAAACAAAAGCAAGAAGAAAATTTACCGATAAGAGCATTAAATAATTTTATAAATCCATCAACAGTTAAAGAGGTAACCAAAGATAAGGTGGATAATGAGATAAACAATTTATATAGCAAGAACGGTGAAAAGTCTATTCTACCAGTTAGCTCAATAGACAAAACATTTAAAATAGATGGAACAACATACAGGATGACAAGTGAAGAATATTCTAAATATAAAACTGATTATGGAAAAAATTCATATAATTTAATTAACAACTTAATTTCAACAAAACAATATCAAAAATTAACAGATAATCAAAAACAAAAAGCAATAGAAAATATATATACATATGTTAAAGAAAAAAATAAAGTTAATTATGCTAAGACTGTTAATAAGGAAGTTAAAACTTCAACTTTATATAATACCTTAGAAGATTTAAAAAAACATGGTGGAGAGCAAAGCGATTATTTAAGTTATATTGCCAAAACTGAGGGGATATCTAAAGACAAAGAGAAAGAAGAGATATTGGCTAATGCTGATTATAGTGATACTACGAAATCAATAATATATAAAACAGCAATTAATTCAAGAGATAAAAAATATTTAGATTTAGAAAAGATAGATTTTCCTATAACAGAATATTTAAAATATAAATCTCAGGAGTTTGTTAGTGATAAAGATGAGGATGGCGAAAGCATAAAGGGATCTAAAAGTAAAAAAGTTTATAATTATCTTAATAATATATCAGAATCAAAATTATCGGATGATTATAAAAAAATAATATGCAGAATAGAAGGAATAAGTGATTATGACAATGATGTTGTTAATTTTGTAAATAAACAAAAATTATCAATAGAAGATAAGACAAGTTTATTAAAAAATATCGGTTTTAAAATAAATAAAGATGGATATATACAAACATATTCTAGGATTCCAATAACAAAATATGTAAAATAAAATATATCATGACAAATTTCGACAAAATAACCAATATATAGATGATATAATTTAATTATAGGAGGTTTTTTTATGACAGTATTTTTAGAAGATATAATAGGAAGATTATTATTTGCAATACCACTTACTGCAATATGGACTGTTGCTTCAATGTTAATCATGGCTATTTTATATAAAATAATAGGAAATGAAGATTCAAATTCTACTTGCTATTTCGATAATTATGTGATTATTACAAACTATATATTAATATTTTTATGCCTTGTAATTTTTTACAATGGAAATATAGAACTGTTTTAATAAAAAAAATTATAAAAAAGCGCTTATGTAAAACATAGGTGTTTTTATTTGGAGGAAATTGATGGAATTTAGTATAAAACCAACAAAGACAAGTAGGCAAGATGGTATGTTGCCTCAAACTATAGAGCAATTAATAAAAAAGTATAAATTAGATTCAATGTGGGAAAATATACAGAAAATTGTAAAAGAAATTATCGAACAAAACAGTGGTTATGTTGTTAAGAAAGATGGTATCATGTATATTGCTGATACAAATGTTTTAGAAGAGGCAAAAACTGTATTAAGAATTGGGAAAAATGCATTAGATATTTCTAATAATGGAATAAATGGAGAGTATCAAACAATTATTAGTTTAAATGGAATTATAAATGCTGATTTTATAACTGCAGGTACGCTAAGTGCCAATAGAATTAAAGGTGGAACTTTAAAATTAGGGGGAGAGAACAATACAAATGGTTCTCTCCAAGTTTTATCAGCTAATGGGGAAGAAGTTGTAAACATAGGAAAAGAAGGTATTGAATTGCATGATGGAACAACAATAATAGGTAATGGAGGAGTTTTATCAAATTTATCATTTTCTTCTATGGATTGGAAAGAAATAGGCTATAGCATATTTACTCCTAGCCAATCAACTTATAAATATATAAATATAGGAGTATTTATTCCTTCTAATTTTGTAGTAACAAGTGCATACTTGGTACTACAATTACACCCAATTAATTATAGTTATAAAAAAGATAAACAAGTGGGTTACTCAAGAAATGTTAATTTATTTTACGAAAAGTTATTAACGGGAAATGTAACACCATTTAATGTGGAAATCGCATCTGAAAATTATGATTATAGATTGATAACCAATAATACCAATGCAATTAATTGTACAGGTGAAGAAGGAAAATTAAATACATATATAAGTAATAATATTGGAAATTTTTTAACATCAGGTCAGGGAACATTATTCCAATTAAGAACTTCTGATGCTGTTCCAACTGAAAACATTGAATGGGATGATTATGACAAAAATAGAGCTGCAAGAACTGGTTATGTAAGAGCTATGATAAATGTTTATGGATTTTTAAAATAGAAGGAGGAATAACATGGATTTAGAATTTACAAGAGGAGATACACAAGTTTTAAAGTTTCAACTAAAAAATGGATTAGGTAAAGAAATTGAACCATCTCCAGAAGATAATATTTATTTTACTGTAAAATCTAGTGCAAATAGTTTAAAATCAATTATACATAAAAAATACCCAGATAATATTGAATATAGTAATGGGTATTTTTATTTTACATTAAATTCGGAAGATACATCTGATATGCCATACGGAACTTATCAATACGATATAGAGCTGAAATCAGGTGATTATGTTAAAACACTTGGATTTGGAACTATAACATTAACTGAAGAGATAACTCATAGGAGGGATGAATAATGTCTATAGAAATTAATGATCTTGATAATGTAGAGCAAGAAGTTAATCAGATTACTGATTTGTCTACCAATGAAATTGAAGTTATTCATATAGATGGAGTATCGAATATTCCACTAATTAAAGGCGATGTTGGGGAAAAAGGAGAAACTGGGCCAGCAAATTGTTTGCAGATAGGTATAGTTGAGGAAGGCGATGAAGCATCTGCGACTATAACAGGAGAAGCTCCAAATCAAATTTTAAATTTGATATTACCTAGAGGAGAGCAAGGTGAAAAAGGAGAACAAGGAATACAAGGGGAAAAGGGTGAACCTGGTGCAACATATGATGATACAGAAGTAAGAAATAAAATAATAAGTATAACACAACACATTTACCAACTAAAAATAACATCTAATATAAATGCAGGAACAGAAGTAACATTACCTTGTTATTATCAAGTTGGACAAGAAGTATTAGATGTATACTTAGACACCGAAAGACTAGCATTAAGTAGTGATGATGCTGGAACAGATGGACATTATAGAGAAATAGGAGATGCAGATAGTATAAGCAATAAAATAAAGACAACAACAGATTGGCAGTTAGAAACAGGAGATATTTTAACATTAGTAGTAAGGGGGGAATATAATGCTAACACTTAAAAATTTAATTAAGAAAATTGAAAACAAAATAGATTTTCCAGATGGAAAAAATATTTTATATACTTCTTCAGGGTATACAAATAAATATATTAAATTATTTGATGTAAATATGAAAACTGTATTTAAGACGGCTACGATAATTTTTAAAATTACATCAACTCAACAGTATGATTTTGATGATATATATAGTTTGCAAATTAATAGACAAGATTCTACCAATTTTAAAGTTAAATTTAAAAGAATAAACCAATTAAACCCAGAAGGAGTTGACATTTCAGATAATATTATAATAGTAGAAAGCAATTGTATATTTTCTGTTTGTTTTAAATTGCCAGGTGGTTCACGTACTCCTAATGTTCAAATAATATCAGCACAAAGATTTAATTCAGATATAATATTTGGCAATGGTGAAATTTTAGATTCTTTACCTTCAGGTACACAATACAAAATTGAAAAGTGGAAAGATTTACCATTGGCCACAGGAATAACAGTTGATGGGATTGCTAAAAAAGCTATTTATAAGAAAGAAAATGGAATTGTTACAATTGTAGGAGGAGTGTCAGGAATTACTAAGGCAGGAACAACAATAGCACAACTTCCAGAAGGGTATAGACCGGCAACCCAAATATATTTTGAGGGATTTTGCTCTGGGGTTAGATATTGCAGGTGGATAATAACTCCGGCTGGAGGAATTATGCTAGAATGGGTTTCAGATAATACATATACTTCTGCTTGGTACAACTTAAATTGCACATTTATAGCAAATTAAATATAAAGGAGAAAAATATATGACTAAAATAAACCATGTAAGCCTTGGGGCTGTACACACACACACACACACACACACACACACACACACACTTATAGTTTTATAAAAAGAAAAGAGGTGTTAATATGATACCTCAAATAAAAGATGTAAAAAAAGAAATAAACAATTTAAAAGAACAAATAGAGAACGAAGATACTGGGTGGATTAATGGAACTTTAAATACTGGAATAATACTTTCTTCTAATGGTGGATTTCAATATGGAAATGGTATACAAGCAAGAATAATAAATGGAGTACTATTTGTTAGAGTTTCAGTAAGCAAGTCTACAGGGTATTTTGCTGTAGCAGATAAGGAAGTAACTATAGGTAGCTTACCTAATATTACAGGATATGATTTAAAAACTCTTTTGAAAGGAAAAAATTATATAAGAGCAGGAGCCTTTGGAACAGAAACATCACAAGGCTTTTTACAGGTAGCTGATGGCAATGTTACTGTTCGTATTATTAATGGAAATGCTTATTGGTTAACTGGAATATTATCAATTCCATTAAACTAAAAATGTAAATTTCTCGGAAGGAGGAAGAAAATGCAAGATACAAAAGTTGTTGAAAGATTAGTAGAAAATGAGCAACGTTCAAAATCAAATTCTAAAAGATTAGATAGTATTGAAAATAAAGTTGAAAACATATATGATTTAACGCTAAGTGTGCGAGAAATAGCAACAGAAATGAAGGCAATGAGAGAAGACCAAAACAAAATGAATGAACGCCTAAAAATAATTGAAGAAAAACCAGCAAAAGAATATGAAGAAACTAAAAAGCAAATAAAAAGCAAAGTAGTTTCTTTTTTTGTTGGAATTATATTAACAGCAATAGCGTTTATCTTAGGATTAAGTAAATTTGTATAGGAGGGGAAGATAATGAAAAAATTTAAAATAATAGTATCATCAATATTAATGTGCATTATATTGTTTGTTGTATTTGCTTTTAGCGATGATAAAGAATTACAAAAAGATGTAGTAGAAAAAATGACAGATACAATAGTAGACATTGCAACAAATGAAAGTACAACAGAAATATTAAGTTTAACTGCAGAAGATGAACAAATACTAGAAGTACAAGAAACAACAGAAAATGAAGCATTTAAAGAGCAAGGACAAGTTGCATATGAAGGTGCAGAAAAAACACCATATATACAATTAGAAGATTATGCTGGACTAACATATTTCTCACAAATAGATAATAGATGGAAAAGTAAAATGTATTCTAGTGTAGGAGATAGCACACAAACAATAGGCACAAGTGGTTGTGGACCTACAAGTGCAGCAATGGTTGTGTCAAGTATAAAAGGAACAATAACTCCAGCTAAAATGGCAGACTTATATGTAAAATATGGTTATAGAAGTGCAAATCAAGGTACATATTGGAGTGCATTTAAATGGACAGCAGATGTATTTGATATAGGTTATAGTGAATGCTATAAATTAGATGATGTGATTTCAAAATTAAAAGATAACAATTATATAATAGCAAGTTGTAATCAGGGATTATTTACATATGGTGGACATTTTATAGTTCTAACAGGAATAGAAGGCAATTACATAAAAATATATGATCCATATTTGTATAATGGAAAATTTGAAGTTTCAAGTAGAAGGGGATTGGCAACAGTAAGCGGAAATACAGTATATGTGTCAATAGATAATTTTAGAGAATATGCAAATTACCAAAAATTCTTCTGCTTTAAAAATGATAGAATACAGATAAAAGAAAACACAACTACGCCTGTTATAATAAATGATAATTCATCTACAGTGTCTAGTATAAATTACCAAGTTAAAATTATAGCAAATGGTGGTTTAAATATAAGAGCTGGAGCAAGTGTGAATTATAATAGAGTTGGTGGTTATACTAAAAATTTTATAGTAACAATATTAGCAGAAAGTAATGGCTGGGGAAAAACAGATAAAGGTTGGATTTCATTAGTTTATACAAGCAGATATACAGCAGCTGCAAAAAATGCAACAATTCAAAAATATACAACAGGTACATATAAGGTTAATTGTAGTAAATTAAATGTAAGGACAGGACCAAGTACAAAATATAGAATTAAACCATTAAAGGAATTAACAAGAAGTGCAAGAAATCAAGGTGGATATGTAAGAGGAGTGAAATGTACAGTTACAAAAGTAATAGGAAACTGGGGATTAACTCCAAGTGGTTATATTTGTTTAGATTATTGTACAAAAATAAGATAGATATTTAGAGCTAGATTAGATTAATTTCTAGTCTAGCTTTTTTAATATAAAAAAAGAAATAGTTGTTGGTAATAACTATTTCCTTTTCATTTCCGTATAGGATTATTTATATTATTTATACTATTATAATATTATTTTCTTGTTTTGTCAACATTTAAAGTATCTATTAATGCTTTTTGTAGTATTTGAGAAAAGTTAACATTTTCTTTTTCAGCTATGGTATTTAACCAAGCAGGAATAGATAAAGTTTTTTTAACAGATTTATTTTCGTATTTTCTCTTGTGTTCTTCTAAATCAACAGAAACGAAAGATACAATTTGATTTTCCTCTAATTTTAATGATTTAATATTTGTAGTACATTCTGGGTATTCATTCAAATCTTCTAAGAATAATCCCATAGCTTCCTTGGCATTTTCCATGGCTTCTGCTAAAGTTTTTCCGTCACTAAAACAACCTTTTAAGTCAACAAATTCAACCCAGTATTCATTATCTTCCAAAGTAAAAATAGCAGGGTAAGTTAATAATATTTGTTTTTTCATAATTACACCTCTTTATATTATAGTATGCACATTCAGGTAGGACTTATTCAAGTCCCGCCTGTTTCAATAGTTTTTTTAATAAGCCTTTTGGTAAATCTCTATTATGCATTGGAATAATTACATCTATGTAACCGTTCTTTTCTTAACCTTAAGTGTGAACCTTCTTGCTTAACTTCATACCAACCGATTTCTTTTCAAAAGCCTTACCAATTCCTTAGGTGTCATACTCATAATATAAATAATCCTCCTTTCTTAAAATCTAAATTAATTATATACTATACGTTACGTATTGTCAATGCTTTTTTAGAAAAAATTTAAAAATATGAAAAATGGCTTAAAATCAAGGCATATAAGTACTTGACTAAAAAATAAAAAGGGCTTAAAAACGATTTTGAGACGTCACTTTTTGGCTAGTTTCTAGTAAAAAATAAGATAATAAATGTTTTGAAGTGATAAACATAAAAATAGATTTTCGACTACTTTCGACACAACAATTTAACATAATATGTTATAATAGTAAAGGGGGATGAATATGAAAGAAGCATATACACAATCTCTACAAATGATTAAAGTATTAAATATAAAAAGTGAAAAAGAATACAGAAAGTTATTAAAATACTTTTTAATACTATCAGCAGAAAGTATGAAAGTAATGTCAAGAACGAAAAGATTTAGCAAAGTAATAAAGAAAGCAAAAGAAGTCTAAAAGGCTTCTTTTACTTTTGCATAAAAATATTAAAAATGTAGATGCTAACATTGAGGTGTTTTTATGATCAATTATTATAAAAAAAGCTTAAAAGAATTAAAAAAATGTGTAAGAAAAAATAAGAAAATTACAAGGGAAGAATGGGATGAATATGCTCATAATAATTGCTTGTTTAGTGCGTTTACAATAGCATGTCATAAAGATGCATACAGTTTTAAAGAATTAATTAGAAAAATATAGTTTCATAAAAGAAAATAAATTGGGCATATTAAAATTGGTGGTTTTATGAAAATAGAAATTCTGGTTAGAGAAATAAGATTAAAACAGAATATGACATTAGAAACTTTAGCAGAACTATCTGGCATTAGCAAAGGACATTTAAGTAAAATAGAAAGGCAAGAAAGAGCCCCAAAATTGTCAACAATGATAATGATAGCTAAAGCATTAAAAGTAGACATAGAAGAATTATACAAAATAGTAAAATGACACTTTAATAGTGTCGTTTTTATTTTTCATAAAGAAAAATGGCAGTTCTATAAAATGTTGCCCAAATGCAACTTAATTCATTATATTTATACATCAGAGCTCTAAAAAATAAAGAAGGAGATATGGAGTAATGAATGTAATAGAAAATGAAGTAATGAAAGAATTAATTATAAGTAATGAAGATTTTGAAAAGTATTTCAACAAAAGAAGATGGATAACAAGAGAAGAGTATGAAAAATATTTAAAAATAAAGCTTGACAATCAGCATTAATATATATATAATACGTCTTGTAATAATTAACACTTTTTTAACACTTTAGTTTTTTATAACTAAGAACAACTATAAAGAATTTTAACGTAGAAACGTTGAAAATACGGTGCTTGAACAGGAGTATAAAAAAGTGAAAAGAGTTAAAAATTAATCATGGGTTCGATTCCCGTACGGGTCACCAAATATATAAAAATTAAAAGGGAGTAGCTTTTTATTACTAATCAACAGTCGCGATACAAATAAGTATCTGGTTAGTAAGGCTTACAAAACAGTCAAGCGAGACTTTTAAAAGGAAGAACATATACCAATAATAAAAATGTTTTCCTTTTAAAAGTCTTTTTTTGATATACAATAGACAATGGGACGGGGTTTTTGTCTTAGACTTTTCTTGGCCTTTGACATAAAATTCTAATTTATTTATAAAAATGCCTTAAAAGCTTAAGACAAAAACCCCGTCCCATTGTCTAAATAAGTAAAGGAGTGGTTGAGTTGGAAAAAGAAAAATGGTTTGCAAAGGATGTAAATGAAGTTGAGCAACAATTAGGAACAGATTTGAAAAAAGGATTAAGTAGTGATGAGGTTGTAAAAAGACAAGAAAAATATGGATTTAATGAATTAAAGGCGGCAAAGAAAAAAACGTTGCTTCAAAGATTTTTAGATCAATTTAAAGATTTTTCAATAATCGTATTAATTATTGCCGCAATAGTTTCTGGAGCAGTTGGAATTGCAAATGGAGAGGGTGTTACAGATACAATAATAATTATGATTGTTGTAATTGTAAATGCAATAATAGGAGTATCACAAGAGGCAAAGGCAGAAAAGTCATTGGAGGCTCTTCAAAAGTTGACTGATCATGCTGCAAAGGTTATAAGAAATGAAAATATTACAGTTATTTCAGCAAAAGAATTAGTGCCAGGAGATATAGTTGTGTTAGATACAGGAGATTATATTCCGGCAGATTTAAGAGTAATAGAAGCTGTGAATTTAAAGGCACAAGAAAGTTCACTAACAGGAGAGTCTGTACCGGTAGAGAAGAATATAGAAAAAATTGAAAACAATGAGGTAGGAATTGGAGATAGAGTAAATATGCTATTTTCTTCAAGTTTGGTAACATATGGAAGGGGAAAAGGAATTGTTGTAGAAACGGGAATGACAACAGAAGTTGGAAAAATAGCGGGAATGATAAATGATGTAGAAAAACAAGAAACTCCACTTCAAACCAAATTAAACAAATTAGGAAAAACACTTGGAATTGTAGCACTTGCAATTTGTGTATTTATATTTATAGTAGGGTTAATTCAAGGAAAAGAACCAATTGGAATGTTTATGACAGCAGTAAGTTTAGCAGTTGCAGCTATACCAGAAGGTTTAGCAGCAGTTTCAACAATAGTACTTGCAATTGGCGTACAAAAAATGGTAAAGAAAAATGCAATAGTAAAAAGATTGCCTGCTGTAGAAACATTAGGAAGTGCAACAGTTATATGTTCTGACAAAACAGGAACACTTACACAAAATAAAATGACAGTAAAGAAAATATTTTGGAATGATGCAATACGTGATTTAGACAATATTGGTGAAAATGAAATAGATGAGGAATTAAAAAAATTAGTATATGCCAATATGCTTTGCAATGATACAAAAATATCTAATGAAGGTGAACTTACAGGAGATCCAACAGAAACTGCATTAGTAGATATGGCTTTTAAATTAGATTTTGATCCAAGTATATATGATAGAACACCAAGAATAGAAGAAGTGCCTTTTGACTCAGAAAGAAAATTAATGACAACTGTAAACAAAGTAGATGATGATTATGTTGTGTACACAAAAGGTGGAATTGATGAATTATTAAAAAGATGTAATTCATATGAAATTAACAATAATGTAAACAATGATTTAGGCGCATATATAAATAAAATAAGACAGGAAAACGAAAAGATGGCAAAAGAAGCCTTAAGAGTATTAGGATGTGCATATAAAGTAATAGACCATTTTCCATCAAAAGAAGAAATGAAAAACATAGAAAATAATTTAACATTTATTGGAATGGTAGGAATGATAGATCCACCAAGACAAGAAGCAAAAGTTGCGGTAGAAAAGTGTAAAACAGCAGGAATAAAAACAGTAATGATAACAGGAGACCATAAGATTACAGCAACAGCAATAGCAAGAGAACTTGGAATATTAGAAAATGATGATGAGGCAATTACAGGGCAGGATTTAGAAAATATGACAGATGAAGAACTAGAAAAAAGCGTAAGACATTATAGTGTATATGCAAGAGTTTCACCAGAACATAAAGTAAGAATTGTAAAAGCATGGCAAAAAAATGGTGAAATAGTTGCAATGACAGGGGATGGAGTAAATGATTCACCAGCATTAAAAACATCAGACATAGGATGTGCAATGGGAGTTGTAGGAACAGACGTTGCAAAAGAAGCAGCAGATGTTATTCTTACAGACGATAATTTTGCAACAATAGTATCTGCTGTAGAAGAAGGAAGAAGAATATATGACAATATACTAAAAGTAATACAATTCTTATTATCAAGTAATATTGGAGAAATAGTAGTTTTATTTTTAGCAACATTATTAACACCATTATTTGCTAATTGGTTTGGAATTACAGACATTACACATTTAGAAATATTACTTCCAATACACATATTATGGATAAATTTAGTAACAGACTCACTTCCTGCACTTGCACTAGCATTTGATCCAGCAAATTCTGACATAATGACAAGAAAACCTGCAAAACCAGGTAAAGGCATATTTACAAAGGCGATGACATGGAGAATAATATATCAAGGTATAATGATAGGATTACTTACACTTGCAGCATATGCAATAGGACTTGCTACAACAAATGAACCAATAAATGGGTTAACACTTGAACAATCCAAAATAGAAGTAGGGCAAACAATGGCATTTGTAACACTTGCTTTATCAGAACTTGTACATGTATTTAACGTTAGAGATAACAAAAAATCAATATTTAAAACAAAAGTATTTAACAACAAAAAACTAGTATGGGCAATAATTGCATCAGCAGCATTAATGTTTGTAATATTATTAATAGAACCATTAAGAAACATATTTAGCATACCAATATTACCAACACAAAACATATTAGAATTAGTTTGCTTAATATTTGCACCAATAGTAATAGTTGAAATATTTAAATTATTAAAAATTAACACAATAAAAGATGAATAAGATTTAAAATTTTAAACAGATTAAATGGACATTTAATCTGTTTTATGATAATATATAAAAAGCAAAAATAAAGGAGATGTATAAAATTGAATAACAAATTTTATTTAACAACACCAATATATTATCCAAGTGGAAGATTTCATATAGGAACAGCATATACAACAGTACTTGCTGATGCAATAAAAAGATACCATAAATTAAAAGGAGAAGACACATATTTACTAACAGGAACAGATGAACATGGACAAAAAATACAAGAAAAAGCCCAAAGTTTAGGAAAAACACCAAAACAATATGTAGATGAAATGGCAGCAAAAGCAAAAGAATTATGGGCGAAAATGGGAATAGAATATGATGACTTTATTCAAACAACTGAAGAAAGACATGAAAAAGTAGTACAAAAAATATTTGACTATTTTATGGAAAAAGGAGATATATATAAAGGCCAATATGAAGGTCTTTATTGTGTACCATGTGAGACATTTTTTACTAAAACACAATTAGTAGATGGAAAATGCCCAGATTGCGGAAGAGAAGTAAGATATGAAAAAGAAGAAGCATATTTTTTTAACATGAAAAAATATGCAGACAGATTATTAAAATATTATGATGAACACCCTGACTTCATAAAACCTGGTTATAGAAAAACAGAAGTGATAAATAATTTTATAAAACCAGGACTTGAAGACTTATGTGTAAGTAGAACTACATTTGACTGGGGAATAAAAGTATTAAAAGATCCAAAACATGTTGTATATGTATGGTTAGACGCATTAACAAACTATATAACAGCACTAGGATATATGTCTAAAGATGACACACTATTTAAGAAATACTGGCCAGCAGACTTACACATTGTAGGAAAAGATATAGCAAGATTCCATTTAATATATTGGCCAATATTTTTAATGGCACTAGATTTACCATTACCAAAAACAATACTTGTTCATAACTGGATAATGATGAAAGATGGAAAAATGTCAAAATCAAAAGGAAATGTAATATACCCAGAAAGCTTAATAGAAAAGTATGGTTTAGATGCTACAAAATATTTCTTGTTAAGAGAAATGCCAGTATCACAAGATGGGCTATTTACACCAGAAAATTTTGTTGACAGATACAATTTTGACTTATGTAATGATTTAAGCAATTTATTAAATAGAACTGTATCAATGGTTAATAAATATTTTGAAGGACAAGTTCCAAAATATAATGGAACACCAAATGAGATAGATAAAGAATTTGAAGAATATACTTCAAAACAAATAGAAAAATTTGAAGAATTATGGAACAATTATGAAATAGCATCAAGTATACAAGAAATATGGAATATTGTATCAAGAACAAACAAATATATAGATGAAACAATGCCATGGGCACTTGCAAAAGAAGAGCAAAAGGAAAAATTAGAGTCATGTATGTATCATTTAATAGAAAATTTAAGAAAAATCGCAATACTAATAAGACCATTTATGCAAGAAACATCAAATAACATATTAAGACAAATTGGAGTAGATAGTAAAAATATTTCATGGAATGATTTAGAAAATATGGAAATCTTAGAAAATACTCATGTAATAGAAAAAGGGGAACCAATATTTATGAGGTTAAATGCAAATGAAGAGGTAGAATATATAAAATCATTAATGAACTAATAAAAGAAAAAATAAAAGAAGGATGTAATATGGGAAAGGGCAATAAGCAATATTACGAATTTAGCAACTATATAGAAGAAACCAATAATGAGCATGACAGTAAAAATAAAATAAAAATATTTATAATAGTTGTAATTTTAATTTTATTTATAGGTTTAATACTAATTGCTATGAATGTAAAACAAACTATAGATATAAGCAAGTCACAAAAGGAGATTGCAGAAAATTTAAATGCAGTGTCAAACAAAACCACAAGACTTGATGAAGAAAAAGCAAAATTAGAAGAAGAAAAACAAAAACAGCAAGAAGAACAGAAGAAAAAAGAAGAAAAATTACCCAAATTAACTGATGAAGGTAGAGAAAATATGAAAAATATCTATCATTCAGAAACAAAAAGAGCATTTTTAACATTTGATGATGGACCATCAACTAATACTTCTACAATATTGGATATATTAAATAGTCAAAACATAAAAGCAACATTTTTTATGTTGGGAACACGAGTTGAAGCAATGCCAGAAACGGTAAAAAAAGTATACGAACAAGGGCACTATATTGCAAACCATGGCTATTCACATGAATATTCAACAATATATTCTTCACAAGAAGCAGTTTTAGAAGAATTTAATAAATGCAACAATGCTGTTAGAAATGCAATAGGAGAGCCAGAGTACAATTCACACTTATTTAGGTTCCCAGGAGGGTCAAATGGTGGAAAATACAATGACTTAAAACAAGGAGCTAAACAATTACTAAGTGATAATGACATATTAAGTGTAGATTGGAATTCATTATCTGGTGATGCAGAAAAGCAAAATCCAACACCAGAATATTTAATGGAAAGAATGAAAAGTACGTCTCAAGATAAAAGTAGCTTAGTAATATTAATGCATGATGCACAAGCAAAAAAAGTTACAGCAGATACATTGCCAGAAATAATATCATATTTAAAAGAACAAGGGTATGAATTTAAAAGTTTTTATGACATTATAAAGTAAGTAAAAAATGAGAGGAGAGAGTAATTTGCCAAAAAAAGTAGAAAACAAAAATGATGAAATATTAAATAAATTAGAGTATTTAGGTTTAGATTTGGACAAATTACCCAAAGCTATAACTAACTTTGAAGAACTAGAATACAGAATTCCAAAATTTTATGAAGAAAATAAATATAGGCAGTATAGGTATGTGGATGTAAAAGATATACAAATTTTAATTACACCTACAAATAGATTAGATGAGTTAGAAGAAAAATATAAAAAAGCAAGTCCCATTTTTGACTATTTAGATAATAAAACAGAAGAAAATTATGCAAAACATGCAAAATTTTTAGAAATGCTAAAAAATGTAAAAATAGAAGATATAGAACAAATAGAAGAAGAGCAAAAAAAATTAAATAAACAAATTCCATTTAAAGTTAAATTTGCATCAAACTATTTATGGCAAATATATTATTCGAAAAATACAGATAAGTATTTTATGTTAGTTCCAACAGAAGATGCACAGTATGCAGCATTTTTCTATATATTAAAAAAGAAATTAGAAAAAGGAAGAACGGCTAAAATATTTGTACCAATAAATGGAGTAGAATATACAACAACATATTTAAAAAAATCTGAATTTCAGGACATAGAAAACTACATGTGGCTATTTACAAAAGATTGGCCATTAGTATATGAAGTGTTTGATAAAAAAGATAACTTAAGTATAGAAATCGTTGGTGAAACTAGAGTATATGAAAAAATAAAAAGTAAATATAATATTAAATTAGAAAGTAAAGAAGAAGCGTGCAATTTTTATAAATTAATAAAAGCAATGTTTATATTACAAACTGATTTGCCAAATTACTATAACTTTCAAACAAATATATCAAAAGAAGGCGGAATAGAATTTTATACAGAAAATAGAAAAATAGAATATAAAGATATACCAAAATGGCTTAAAGAAGAGTATATTTTATGTAATGAAAAGAAAAAACAAAAAAATAAGCAAATTGAAACAAATTCACAAAAATTAGAAGACTTAAAAACACAATCTGTCTTATTAGAAATGGAATATGTTGAAAAAGAAAAACAAATATCAACATTTTTAGAATGTAGAAAAACATTTTTTGGAAGAGTAAAATACTATTTTAAATACAGTAAAGCTAAGAAAAATAAAAAAGTAGAAAATGAAGTAAAAGAAGAAATAAAAAATCAAGAAGACGAAATTAAAGAAATAGAAAATGACAACATACAAGATAAAATAAAAGACCATTATACCATAGAAGAGTTAATGCAAAATTATAAAGAATATGAATTGAAAGAAAACAACTTAAAAAATATAATAATGGATATAAATGCATTAAAACTAAAAAATAAAAATCTAGAAAAGAAAATAGAAAATGCAAGTATATACATAAAAGATATAGACAGCCATAAGAAAAGCATATTCGAATTTTGGAAATACAGTAATAAAGATGAAGTGTCTCAGCTTCCAGAAGGAGAAGCAGAAGAAATAAATGTAGTAAAGAAAATAACAAAGGTGTTTGATTATGACGAAGATATAGAATATTTTGGAAAAAAATATGACAGATTACTTAGAAAAGAATTAACTCAAGATGAATCTGATGCACTATTTATTACAAATACAAATGTAATAGATTTATTAAATCAAATAAAAACAAACACACTAGAACCAAAAGAATTAGAAAACTATTTAAAAATGCTAAAAAAAGAGGCAATAGAGCAAAAGTCCTTATTAGACAATGAAGAATTTGATATATTTGGTGGTATAGCTGATGACAGTACAAAAATAAAGAAAATAAAAGATAAAAAGCATAGAGAACTTCCAAAAGACAAATTCAAAATTTTAGATATCAACAAAAATACAAAACAAATTGGATTTAAATTGATATTAGAGCAAATTATAGATAATATAAAAAATTCATTAGAAAAAAGCAAAGTAGAAGAAGATATGGCAATATATAAAGCGATAGCAGATGGAGATATAAATAAAGAAAATATAAACATTTTTAATATTAATCCAGAAATAGAAATAGAAGAAAAACTAAAAGATACTGTAAATAGTATTAATTTATATAAAATAAATATAAATGGTATAATAAATGCAATACCATTTACCAATATTATTTTTTATGATAATCAAAACAAAACATTGCCAATTGGTATGGATTTATCAACAAAAATATTAATTGACTTAAATAAATTAGAATTAGAAGAGGTAAATACAAATTCATTTAATATTGCATATTTTGAAAATGAAAAAGATGAATTTTCAAAAGTTTATATAAAACATATAAAATTGATAGAGTATAATATAAAAACTGCTAAAGAAAAGTAAATATCAAAACAAACCTTTTTTGCATAATATATTAAAAATATGCAAAGGAGGTTTTTTATGTATAAAAAAATACAAAAAATGATTGTGATTTTTTCAATTTTATTTGTTACAATATTTTTAGGAAAATATCATACATATGCATTAACGCCAGTTTCAAACGAAATATATGATGGAATAGATGTTAGTGATTGGCAAGGGTACATAAATTATAGTGAAGTAAAAAATAGCGGAATACAAATTGTATATATAAAAGCAAGTCAGGGGACATCAATAAAAGATCCTTATTTTGATATAAATTATGAAAATGCAAAGGCAAATGGACTAAAAGTAGGCTTTTATCATTTCTTAGAAGCTACAAACACAGAAGAAGCCAAACAAGAAGCTAATTTTTTTGCGTCAGTTATATCAGGAAAGGAACCAGACTGTAAACTTGCAATGGATTATGAACAATTTAATGGTTCTGGAGTAGAAGAAATAAATAATATCTCAAAAGTATTTTTAGAAAATGTAAAAATGTTAACACAAAAAGAGGTAATAATATACAGTGATTTATCTAATGCTAAAAATACTTTTGGAACTGAACTTGCAAGTAATTATCAATTATGGCTTGCATATTATGGAAATTATAATGGATTATATAATGTAAATTCTAATTGGAATTATTGGATTGGTGTTCAATATGAAGATAGGGGCTATATAAACGGAATAAATGGCTATGTGGATAGAGATAAATTTACAAGAGAGATTTTTTTAAGTGATACAAGTAAAATACCAAACACAGAAAATAATTTAGATAACATTAATACTAAAAGTATAGCTTATAGAGTTGAAAGAGGAGATACATTATGGGCTATTGCCAGAAAATATGGAACAAGTGTAGGAGAAATTACAAGTGTAAATAATATAGAAAATCCTAATTTAATATATCCAGGACAAATTTTAAGAATTGTAACAAATACTAAAGTTGAAGGAAACGAAACAATGGGAACTGGCAGTATAATTTATACAGTAAAAAGAGGTGATACTTTAAGTAAAATTGCAGTTATGTATGGAGTTACTGTTAATCAAATAGTAGATTTAAATAATATACAAAATCCAAATTTAATTTATCCAGGAGAACATTTAAGGATAACGTCTATTTCAATGCCTATTTATAGTAAAAAAGAATATAATGAGTATAAAAAATATGTAGTTAGAAGAGGTGATTCTTTATGGAGAATTGCTAGATGGTATGGAGTAAGCATTGATTATTTAGTTAATTTAAATAATATAAAAAATCCCGGACTTATATACCCAGGACAAATAATTTATATTTAATTGGTACCGATGGTGGGACTCGAACCCACATGGTTTCCCGCATGATTTTGAGTCATGTGCGTCTACCAATTCCGCCACATCGGCATTTGCAAATAATATATTAACACAAACTAAGAAAAATGTCTATATTTTATTTGAAATTTATAAAAGAAACGTTACAAGTAATAGATTGTAATATAGGTATTGTTAAATATACAATAAAAATGGGAAAAATTCTTTCCTAAAATTTTGAATTAATTCAAGTGGAAGTCCTAAGAAAAGAAGAATTAGATTATTAGAGGAAACGCTTAATTGCGTTTCCGCTTTTTTACAAATCTATTACAAATGTTAAAGCATCATATTTCTTTCCGTTAACATTTCGAATTTCTTTATATCTATTAATTTCTTTAAAACCTATTTTTTCAGCAACATGTATCATTCTAGTATTTCCGCTCCAGGTTTGAGTATAAATTTTAAAATATCCTAACTTTTTGAAATATTTTAAGTATTCTTTTATGGCTTTTACGCCAATACCTTTTCCTCTCATACTTTTATCAGGTATATCAATTCCAATTGCAATATTATTTGTTTTTTTTAGTCCATTATATTTAAAATCATCTGTCATATAATATGCAGATATCCATCCGATATGTTTTTTATTATATATTATTTCATACTCAAAGCATGGAAAATTTTCTGCTCTATGTTTTCTATACATTCTTTGCTTTTCTTCGTTGTATTCGATTTCTTCCCATGGTGCATCCCATGATTTCCATTCTGTTATATCTGTGTACCACTCTTTTATCTTTTTTAAATCTTGTTCTTCAAATATTTTTAATTTTATTTCTTCCATTAATTATTCCTTCTTTTTATAATATTTACTGTATTATACATTAAGAAGAAATAAAAAGCAAAGAAAATCTATATCTGCTGTTTCATTGTCAAGCAAACTCAATATAGTTATCTTCCGTTTTTGCTTTAGTTTTAGAAAAATGGCGAAGAGAGAACTCGCCGCCAATTGCCAGTTGTGATTACTTAATTCTTATTTTTTACCATACATAACTTTTGGATATTTGTAATAAATTTAATAAAAAAAAGAAAACCCATAAGGGTAAAAGAAAAGTATATTTTCTTTTTTATGGCTTGTGAACAACTAGCACTGAATGAATGCCAATCTATCATATCCTCTACCGGATAAAAGAAACCTGTCAGGCTCACACGAAATAGATCCTTTTCCATACCATGTGACGTAGAGTCCATGAGCCTTGGCGATGCCATAGATTTTTTTCAGCAACTGTTCAGATTTCACTACATAAATACACCACTGGGGCAGATTTTTTTGAACATTTTGATAGAATACGAAAATAAATATTAAATTTTATGGATAATGCCCAGCCAACTAGCTGTTGACTGGGCATTGAAACATCGAAATCATGGTATTTACTTGTCTTCATATTCTACAGGTATCAGAAATTCATCCAAAACTGATACAACATGGTAAAAGTCTTCATCAGCATATTTAACAAGTACATCATAAACTACTTGCATTTTATTAGCATATACATTACCATACTTAACTAAGTTTTTTTCAGTAAGTCTTTCCTCAGTTATAGAGCCAGAACCATAAGAACCGCATACAAACGTCCATCCATCAATTAAATCTTTGCTGAAACCTTCTACAGCAAATTTATTCTGATACTGGTACTTGTCGCTTATAAAAAAGCCATCCTGCGATATCCCATGGTAGGAATCATCCATGTTATCTTGTGAAAGGCCGTCAAGTTGTGGATCTGTAGATTTTAGAGACATGTCTATGTGAACATGCTCAATCAATACTGTTGCACCTTCTGGAACATTTATAACTTCAGCCGTCATATTGATTACTTTGGAGTCTGTTATTCTCCATCTACTTAAATCATAATCGCCTGTATTGTAGGTAGTTATGAATTCAAGCCCTTCAATTTCATGTGTTTTCTCCAAAGTGCTTCCCTTAAGAGTATTAAGAACCTCCAAGTTCTTCTCTTCTGGAACAGTTTCCACATTCATGCATCCAGTTAGACTAAATGCAAGCACAACCACTAATATTAATGCTAAATACCGTTTCATATATTCTCCTTATCCTCTTAGCAGAATACTGAAATATCAGCATTCTATACTAAAATGGTACATTTATTATATTTCGCTGTACCCACGAATATTATAATTTAATTATAATACAATTTTACATAAAAATCAAATCTTGATTCTATCGATATATATAATAAATAGTACAATAATATCTATAATAAAGCAAATAAGGTAATGAGATGAAAGATATTACAATATAGTTAGGTCATTCTAGTTATAATACTATAGCAAACATATACACTCATATAGATGTAGAAGCAAAATAAAAATTGTTAGAAATATTAGAAAATAAAAAATCCTTATTTAAGCCACTAAATAAAGATTTTATAAAAATGAAATGTTGTGAATTTTGTAGAACTACAAAATTTTTTATAATTAAAACCTCAAGCATATCTTACGAACTACTTGAGGTTTTAATGGTGCAGATGGCCGGAATCGAACCGGCACGGTTTATTCAACCGCAGGATTTTAAGTCCTGTGCGTCTACCAGTTCCGCCACATCTGCATAAATTAAACTGGCTTATCTTAACGACAATTGATATTATAATATGTCATAAAAAAAAAGTCAATACAAAAATGAAAAAAAGTAAAAAAAATTTGTATATTATTAATTGCATTTAATTTTTCACTTATCAAGATATTAAATACCGTATTAAAAGTTTGCAAATACTTGCTATTTTATGTAAAATGGCATATAATCATTAATAGTTACCTTATATAAGGTAAGTAGAATTTATCCTCTATCAAGAGGACACCAGACATTATTAATTTTTTTATTAAAAGGAGGACCATACCATGAAAGAACGGAGAACATTTATTGGCAAAGTAAAGCAAGTAATCGAGCAACATATGAATACTACTGAAGCTACTATATTAGTAGTTTTGGTAATCGTGTTGTTTATTGCTGGTTTTCTTGTTAGTTGGAAACTTTTAAATAAGCCGTTAAGTACTAACCAGTTTGAAGTGTGTGAGCAGATAGCACGTTACGTTTATGATCAAAAGGAAAATATTATAGTTGAATTACCAGAAGGCTTTTCTGTTAGTACGACTGAAAAAACTATAAAAGTTAGATTAAATAGTGGTACACATCGCGGCAAAGTTATTGCAAAGTTACAAAAAGGTGAACTTGAAATGACACGAGATAGGGAAATTGGCTTAGCAATAATTGAAAGCATTGCAATGGGATTTATATTTATATTAGCACCTTTATTCATAATATTAATATTAAAAAATATTTATGAAAAAATGAAAAAATAGTTTCAAAATGGTATGCAAGGGAAATGATTAAATCATTTCCTTTTTGCATTTTATAACATAAAAAAGATTAAGAATTTAATTTTTTAATCGTTTTTTATTTAAAATACAAGCTTTTTAATTTTAGGTTTTAATAAATCGTGTATAATTGAATTTTATTCTATGTAAATAGCTATTTCAGGCTATTAAAAAATTAATAGCAGATGGGAAAGGAATTGAACTGGCACGTCTTATTGAGACGCAGGATTTTAAGTCCTGCGTGTCTACAAATTTTGCTACATCTATATAAATAAAACAGGCTTATCTTAACGACAATTGATATTATAATATGCCATAAAAAGTTAATACAAAGATAAAAAAATATTTCAAATAATCAAATGCTATGATATAATAACAAAGAAAAAACAAAGAAAAGAGGAATAGAAAATGAAGAAAAAAATAATATTGAGCATAGCAATAATAATATTAGTAGCACTAACGGCACTAGTATCAATATATATAACAAATAACCAAAAAGAACAAGAAGAAAAAAACAAAGAAGAATTTTCAAAAAATATAATAAATCCAGATAGAATAATATACAAGAATCAGGAAAAGTACTATGAAATAAAACCAGAAAACGAAATATATAAAATAATAATAGAACAAATGTCAAAAAAAATAGACACAAGCAAAAAAGAAACAATAATATCACAAGAAGAATTAGATGATATGCATAATCAAGAAAGTTTTATAGAATTTGATTATAATACAGTAAGTAAAAATTACATATTAATATTAAATAATAAAGGAAAATTTGCTAAAATGATGGACTCAGGAGCTGAATTAATAAAAAGTAATATAGACACAAATTCAATAAAAAAGGAAATAGATGGTAAAATAAACAACACAAAATATTACACAATGGACAATAAAGAATATATATCAAAAAACACATTGGTCTCAGTAGAATATAAATATTTACAGCAATTTAAAAATATAAATAATCAAATATATCAAACAGTTATAAAAGACAACGAATCATTAGAACTATATACAGCAATGTGCAACCTAGAATTTGATGAGGAAATACCAAACGATGTATTTAACAACAATGTTATAGTATTAACATTAGCAATTCCAAAAGATATTACGGTAAAAATAAATATAGGAAATTTAAGATATTATTATGATAATAAAAAGAATAATTATGAATATACAGCACATTTATTAATTGTAAGTAAAATAGTAAACACAAACTGCATATATAATGTAGATAATACAAGCATAGAAAGTAAAGCACAAATTCAAGATGATAATAACCAATATAATCAAACCGTAGCAAATATTGATGAAGAAATATTTGTAAAAGATTTTAATACATATTTAAATACAAGTAGTGAAAATAAAAACATAACTCAAAATGAGGCAGACGAAATAGCAAATAAAGCATTTAAACAAGCTGAAAATATAGTTGGACAATATAGCAAAGATAGCCAAACAATAGAAACACAAGAAGTATATGCAAATAACTTTTTTACAAGAAAGGCAAATGAAACAGACAAAGTTTACAATACTAAAAAGATAAAATGTTATGTGTATACAAGAGAAGATGACATGCTAAATGGGGTATCAGTATATATTGATGTAAAAACAGGAAAAGTAATAGGAGGAAGAGCATTTGGAGATTAAAAAGAAAAATATAATAATAAATATAATAAGCATTATTATAACTTTAGCTATATTATTGGCAGTATTTTGGAAAGAAATTTTACAAGTACCATTAATAGTATCATCAATACAAATTGTAGATTATATATACATAATTCTTTTAGCAATAGATATATATATTATCTTTAAATATATAAAATTATTTATACAGTCAATTTATAAAAAGAAAATAAAAAGAGCAATTATACTTGCAATAATTGCACTAACAGTAGGCATTGGATTTTATTATTGTTTGAGGTATTCAAATAGCATATTAAAAGCAACGATGTTTAATATATTGTTAATAATTCAAATAACATTAATTCCAATAATACTTTTATTAATAATGATATTTAATACTAAAAATAAGAAAAAAGCCCAAAAAATCACTGCAATAATACTTTCAGGAGCATTTATAATATTATGTGCAATAACAACATGGCAAGAAATTCCTGTAAGTATAGAAAATATAAAAGCAGTAATGTCTTTAAACAATAAAGCAGGATTTTTTACAAATTCTGATAAAACAAAAAAAGAAAATATAGCACAAGAAGCAAAAGAAAATTTATTAAATCATATAAATATACAAGAAAAAAGAGGCTATATTTTAAAAAGTGAAATTATTAATAATATATTGCCATCAATAAATATGTATAAACAAATAGGTGATATAGAGGTAAAATACATAGATGGGGAAAATGTAGAAACCATAGTAGATACAAAAGACCAAGATTGGAAAGATAAAATAAAAGAAAAAATAGAGGGAGATTATTTTAAAATAAAATATGATTATGGAAATGACTATAAAATAGAAAAAGTAACAATACAAAGAATAGGCGGAAAAACTCAAATAATAAATACCGAAAAAAATGAAAATATAAAATTTGAAGTAAATACAACACTAGATAATAGCATAGTAGAAAATGTAAAATCCCAAAACGTAGATAGCCAAAGCAGCACATTTGTATTTGAAAATAATCTAAAAACTAAAAAAAATACAGCAGAAAATTTAGATAAATTTAAAATATGTTTTGTGTATGATAAAACATCAAATAACTTTATACCAGCAAAATCTGACCAAGAAAATTATGATAAAATAGAAAGTTATAAAATATATAGTTCAGGACTTCAAATTACTTTAAAAAGTGGTATTAGTAAATTAGAAAAAAATTACTATACAATGCGTATTAATAGATATGATTCAGATTTTAATATAATAAATACAAGTGATTATTCTTATATTTTTGAGCCAGTTGTTACACAAAATACAGATTCTAAAGGAAGAATAGTCTTAGATATGAAATTTAACCAAACTTATATTTTAAAACAATTAAAAAATATTGAAATTATTTTTGGAAGTATGTAAAAAAACTTGAAAAAATAAATAAAATATGATAACATATAAAACATAATAAGAAAAGCCAATTAAAAAGCAAAGTATATATAGTAAAAGTATTTTACAGAGAAAATAGCAAAGCTGAGAGCTATTTAAATACAAATATATAGAAATTTCACTTTTTAGGTCTTCTTTTGAAAAGCAAAGTAGAAAGAAGCGGTTGAACCGTTAAAACTATAATGAGGTTAATTAAAATAATTAATAAAATTAGGTGGTACCACGAAACAAGCCAATTCGTCCTATGTAATGGAAGAATTGGCTTGTTTTATTGCAAATTTAAACAAAGTAAAAAAGTTAATGGAAACTTAAAATCCAAAATTATTACAAGGAGAGGAATTTAATGAAAGAGCAAATTGAACAAATTAAAGAAAATTCAATTAATGAAATTGAAAATGCAAAAGATTTAAAACAATTACAAGACTTAAAAGTAAAATACCTAGGAAAAAAAGGTGAGCTAACACAAGTATTAAGAACAATGGGAACATTGGCTGAAGAAGAAAGACCAGTAATAGGAAGCTTGGTAAATGAAGTAAGAGGAAAAATAGAAAATCTAATTTCTAGAAAAGAAGAGGAATTTAAAAAAATAGAACTAAATAAAAAAATAGAAAATGAAAGAATAGACATAACATTACCAAGCAAAAAAATGGTAAGAGGAAGTAAACATCCAATGAATTTGGTAATAGAAGAAGTAGAAGACTTATTTGTATCTATGGGGTATGATGTAGTATCTGGTCCAGAATTAGAAACAGATGAATACTGTTTTAAAAAGCTAAATTTACCAGAAGGTCACCCAGCAAGAGATATGCAAGATAGTTTCTACATAACAAACGAATATTTATTAAGAACACAAACTTCATCAGCACAAGCAAGAGTAATGGAACAAAAAGGCGGTAAAGAGCCAATAAGAATAATATGCCCAGGAAAAACATATAGAAGGGAAGATGACGCAACACATTCACCACAATTTGCGCAAGTAGAAGGGTTAGTAATAGATAAAAAAGATAAAAATGTATCACTTGCAGATTTAAAAGGAACATTAGAAATATTTGCGAAAAAAATGTTAGGAGAAAACTCAAAATTACGTTTTAGACCAAGTTATTTCCCATTTACAGAACCATCATACGAAGTAGACGTAACATGCTTTAAATGTGGAGGAAAAGGTTGCTCACTATGTAAAAAAACAGGATGGATAGAAGTATTTGCAGCAGGAATGGTGCACCCAAATGTACTAAAAATGGGAGGCTATGACCCAGAAGAGTGGGGAGGATTTGCCTTTGGACCTGGACTAGACAGAATAACAATGTTTAAATATGCAATTCCAGATGTACGTTATTTATACACAAATGATGTAAGATTTTTAAAACAATTCGATAGAAAGGATGTGTAAAAACAAATGATATTAAGTAGAAATTTTGTAAAAGATTATATAGATTTAGATGATAATTTAAGTATAGAAAAGATAGCACAAGATATGACAAGAGTAGGAAATGAATATGATAGTGCAGAAAAGTTTATAAATGCAACAAATTTAGTAATAGGACAAATAAAAACATGTGAAGAACATCCAGATTCAGACCATTTACATGTATGTATGGTAGATGTAGGAGATAAAACACTTCAAATTGTTTGTGGTGCACCAAATGCAAGAGCTGGAATAAAAGTTATAGTAGCATTAGTTGGAGCAAATTTACCAAATGATGTAACAATAAAAAAAGGAACAATACGTGGGGTAGAATCAAATGGAATGATGTGTTCAATTGCGGAATTAGGGCTAGATAACAAATTTTTAACAGAAGAAGACAAAAAAGGAATTTGTGAATTAGGTCAAGATGCAATTGTTGGAGAAGATCCAATAAAATACTTAGGATTTGATGATGAAGTAATAGATTTTGAATTAACAGCAAATCGTGGAGACTTGTTAAGCATGCTTGGAATGGCATATGAACTAGGGGCAATATATAATAAAAAAGTAAAAGATGTAGATATAAATTATAAAGAAACTGGAAAAGATATAAATCAAACATTTAATATAGACATACAAACAAATAATTGCTCTGTATTTTTAGCAAAAAAAGTAGAAAATGTAGAAATAAAAGAAAGTCCAGCATTTATAAAAAATAGATTAATGGCTTGTGGAATAAGACCAATAAATAATGTTGTAGATATTAGCAATTATGTAATGCTAGAACTAGGCCAACCATTGCATTTTTATGATGCAGATAAACTAAACAGTGAAATAATAGTTAGAATGGCAAAAAATGGAGAAAAACTAACTACATTAGATAATATAGAAAGAACATTAGATGAAAATGACATAGTAATTTCAACTAAAGAAAAATCTATAGGATTAGCAGGAGTTATGGGAGGACTAGAAACAGAAGTTGTACCACAAACAAAAAATATAATAATAGAATCTGCAATATTTGATGGAGTTAGAGTAAGAAAAACAGCAAAAAAAATATTAAGAAGTGAAGCAAGTAACAGATTTGAAAAAGGCTTAGATTCAAACAGAACATATATGGCAATAAATAGAGCTTGCCATTTGTTAGAAAAATATGCAAATGGTACAGTAATAGAAGGAATGTGTACATATGATCAAAGCCAAAAAGAAGATAAAAAAATAGAAATAACATTTAAAAATATTACAGATGTTTTAGGAACAAATATTTCTAACAATGATATCTTAGACGTATTTACAAAATTAGGATTTAGCTATGAAGCAGATGACAAAAAAGCAATAGTATCAGTTCCAAGAAGAAGGTTAGACATATCAATAAAAGAAGATTTAATAGAAGAAGTTGGACGTATATATGGAGTAGACAATATAGAAGGAAAGTTGCCAGTATTACCAGTAAAGCAAGGAAGCTATGACAAACAAACAAGAGAAATAAGAAACAAAATGGTATCACTTGGTTTAAATGAAACATTATCAATGATATTTACAAGTGATAAAGAAGCAAAAAAATATACAACAGATGACTTTGAAGTAGTAAAATTATTAGACCCATTAGCAGAAGAAAGAAATGCACTAAGATATAGCTTAATTCCATCAATGGTTAAAATATATGAATACAATAAAGCAAGAGAAAACAAGGATGTATGTATATTTGAAATAGGAAAAGGATTTTATAAAAAACAAGAAGAATATGGAGAAAATCAAAAAATAGTTGCATTAATGACTGGAAAATATTATTTAGGAGTTGGAAACAGTGCAAATGTTGATTTTTATGTTATAAAAGGAGTAGTAGAAGAATTACTAAACTTTTTAGGTTATGAAAATAGATATACTATAGAAATGCCAGACCAAATACCAAATGAATTTCATAAAGGACAAACAGCAAATATAAATGTAAATGGACAAATAGTTGGAATTGTTGGAAAATTACACCCAGAAGTTACAAAAGATGATGTATATGTAATGGAAATTAATTTAGATGAATTACTTTCAAAAAGAGTAGGAAAAATGAAATATAAGGAAATTTCTAAATTCCCAAATGTAAAAAAAGATGTAGCATTTGTAATGAAAAAAGATATACCATCTGTAGAAGTAGAAAAAGTAATAAAAAAGGCAGGAGGAAAATTACTAACAAATATAGAAGTTTTTGATGTATACACAGGAGAAAATATAGGAAAAGATGAAAAATCTGTTGCTTATTCATTAACATTTAATGATAGCAAAAAGACCTTAACAGAAGAAGAAATAACAAAAATATTTGAAAATATTATAGCCAATGTAGAAAAATTAAATGATGTTTTTTTAAGAAAATAAATATATAAAATATGGAGAAAATATATGAATAAAAGGGGAATAGAAGCTACAAAACAAAAGAAAAGTAAAAAAGAACTAAATGAAGAAGAAAAACAAGATAAACTTAGAAAAAAGAAAGTAAAAATAGCATTAAAACTAGAAAAAATAGAAACTTCTGTTGACGAAATTATAGACATAATAGACAAAGATGGAATAGAAGAAAAAGAAAAAATAACATCAATTTCAAAAGAATTAAAAGAAGTAAAACAGAGCATAGAAAAAGTAGAAGAAGATGTAGAAAATGCAAATAAATTAACAAAAAAAGGGTTTAATATATTTGGAATTACAATTTTTCAAATATTTGCATATTTTATAATTTATAGTTTTTTAGGTTTTATAATAGAAACTGTATTTGCATTTCTTTCAGAAGGTGTAATAGAAAGCAGACAAAGCTTTTTATATGGACCATTTTGTGCAATATATGGATTAGGCGCAGTTGTAATGATAGTTGGACTTCAAAAATTTAAAAGTAAAAGATGGAAATTAATGCTAGGTGGTATGGTATTAGGTGCTATTACCGAGTATTTAGTAAGTCTAATTGGAGAACTAGTTTTTAATGTTAAATGGTGGGACTACTCAGAAATGGCATTTAACATACATGGAAGAATATGTGCTACATTTACAATAGCATGGGGAGCTTTAGGAGTTGTATTGTTAAAAGTAATAAACCCAAGAATTGATAAATTTATAAATAAAATTCCAATAAAAACTTTAAAAATTGCAACATCAATTATAATGATATTTATGCTTGTAGATTGGCTTGTATCAAGCTTTGCTTTGCAAATGTTTTATGTAAGACTTGTAGATACACATCATATAGAAATACAAGGAGAAGAAAAAGCACAAGAGGCAGCAAGAAATCTATACAAAAATGAAACCATAAAAAGTATAGTAAATACTTTATGGAATGATCAAAAAATGATAAAAACATTTCCAAATCTTAGAGTAACAACTAAAAATGGAGCTGTTATATATGTAAATAATTTATATAAAGATATAAAACCATATTATGTTAAAGTTTTTGAACCAGTACTTTTTGAAAGTATGGAAGAAAGAATGACACATAAAGCAAAATAAAAAAGTTGAAATTCTAAGTTTAATTATATATTCTTCCCAGGGCTCCCCATTATAAGAAAATGTAATTCGTACCTCATACATTTTCTAAAACGGTCCCCACTTGCCCTTCACAGAATATATAATAAACTTAGAATTTCAACTTTTTTTAGTATTTTACTTGACAAATCACCAAAAAAGGTGTAAAGTATATTAGCATTACAAAAAAGAGGTAGTAAAAAATGGAAGAAAAAGTTATACTAAGTATGTTAATACAAACATATGGCAAACTTCTAACTGAAAAGCAATATCAAATTATGGACGACTACTACAATAACGATTTATCTTTATCAGAAATAGCACAAAATCATAACATTACAAGACAAGCTGTTAGAGATATCATAAAGAAAGGAGAGAAAAAACTTTTCGAGTACGAAGAAAAGCTATTATTTATGAAAAGGACGTTAAATACAGAAAAGAAAATAGAAAAAGTTTTATCAGAACTAACGAAAATACAAAAAGACTATTCCGACAAACAAATAGCAAATGTATTAGAGACCATAAAAAAAGAATTAAATTGTTTAGTATAATCTAAGCAAAGAAATAGGGGGAACAAAATGGCTTTTGAAGGATTATCATCTAGATTACAAGAAATTACAAGAAAAATAAGAGGAAAAGCAAGAATAACAGAATCTGACTTAAAAGAAATGCTAAGAGAAGTAAAACTTGCATTACTAGAAGCAGATGTTAACTATAAAATAGTAAAAGAATTTATAAGCACAATACAAGAAAAAGCATTAGGCCAAGATGTTATGAAATCATTAACCCCAGGACAACAAGTTGTAAAAATAGTAAAAGACGAACTAGTAAATTTACTTGGAGAAAAAGAAAGCAAAGTAAACTTTACACCAAATCCTCCTACAATAGTAATGCTTGTAGGACTACAAGGATCAGGTAAAACAACAACAGCAGGAAAACTTGCAAATCTTTTTAGAAAACAAGGAAAAAAACCATTATTAGTTGCATGTGATATCTATAGACCAGCAGCTATAAAACAATTACAAGTTGTGGGAGCACAGCTAAACATTCCAGTATACAGTAATGAAAACTCAAAAGATGTAGTACAAATAAGCAAACAAGCAATAAATGTTGCAATGTCAAAATTAAATGATGTAATAATATTAGATACAGCAGGACGTTTACAAATTGATGAAGCACTAATGCAAGAACTACAAAATGTAAAAAATGGAGTACATCCACACGAAACATTACTTGTAGTGGACAGTATGACAGGACAAGAAGCTGTAAATGTTGCACAAACATTTAATGAAAAAGTTGGAATTGATGGAATAATTTTAACAAAATTAGATGGTGATACGCGTGGTGGTGCAGCGCTTTCAGTAAAAAAAGTTACAGGAAAACCAATAAAATTTGCAGCGACAGGAGAAAAATTAAGTGACATAGAAGTATTCCATCCAGACAGAATGGCATCAAGAATACTAGGAATGGGAGATATACTATCTGTAATTGAAAAGGCAGAAGAAAGTTTTGATTTAGAGCAAGCAGAAAAATTAGAAAAACAATTAAAGAAAAAGGAATTAGATTTAGATGACTATTTAATGCAAATTAGGCAAATGAAAAAATTAGGTTCATTTTCTTCAATATTAAAAATGATTCCAGGAATGAACAAATTTAAAGACCTAAAAGTAGATGACAAAGAATTTGGAAAAATAGAAGCAATAATATGTTCAATGACAAAAAAAGAAAAGCAAAATACAAAACTTTTAAATGCAAGTAGAAGACAGCGTATAGCAAAAGGTAGTGGAACAACAGTACAAGATATTAACAAATTTATAAAATCATTTGAAATGACACAAAAAATGATGAAACAAATGCAATCAAATAAAGGTGGCATGAGAAAGTTAATGAAAAACATAGATGAAGACACATTAAAAAATATGAAATTTTAAATAAGTTATTAATCTTTTACGCTTTAGAAATAATTTCTAAGCTTAAAATAAATTATAAATATTTAAACATAAATTTGGGAGGTGAAACAAAAATGGTAAAAATAAGATTACAAAGACAAGGAAAGAAAAAAGCTCCATTTTATCACATAGTAGTTGCAGATTCTAAATCACCAAGAGATGGAAAAATAATTGAACAATTAGGAACATATAACCCAATGACAGAACCAGCTACAATAGTTTTAGATAAAGAAAAAGTAGAAAAATGGATCAAAAATGGTGCAAAACCAACTGATACAGTAAAATTCCTAATTGAAAAAGCAAAATAATTAAAATATAAATTTTTATTTTAATAAAAGTAATAAACTAAAGAAAATAAGTTGGCAACTTAAGGTAATAAATTAGGAGGAAAAAATGAAAGAAATACTAGAAACAATAATATTAAACTTAGTAGATGATAAAGATTCTGTTGAAATAAAAGAACTAAATGGTGAAAAATCAGTAGTTTTTGAAGTTAAGGTAGCAGATGGAGACATGGGAAAAATTATTGGTAAACAAGGAAGACTTGCAAAATCAATAAGAACTGTAGTAAAAGCTGTAGCAAACAAAGAACAAAAAAGAGTTACAGTAGAATTTATTGGATAATTGGAGTAAAACATTATGCAATATTTAGAAATAGGTCAAATAGTAAATACATTTGGAATAAAAGGGATGGTAAAAGTTGTTCCTTATACAGATGACATAGAAAGATTTGACGATTTAAAAAAAGTATATGTTGTAAACAAAAAAACAAGAAAAGAATATGAAATACAAGAAGTAAAATATCATAAAAATATGGTATTGATAAAATTTAAAGGTATAGAAAAAGTTGAAGAAGCACAAAATTTGCGAAATTCTTATTTAGAAATAGATAGAAAAGATGCAAAGCCTTTAGAAGAAGGGGTTTACTATATTGTAGATTTGCTAGGACTTGAAGTATATACAGAAGAAGGGAAGCTTCTTGGGAAAATAGATGACATATATAATACTGGAAGTAATGATATATATGTAGTAAAAGACAATTTAGGAAAACAAGTATTATTACCAGCAATAAAAGAGGTAATAAAACAAGTTGACTTAGAAAATAAAAAAATAATAGTTCATATACTAAAAGGTTTAATTTAAAATGGAGGAAAAAATGAAATTTGATGTTTTAACACTTTTTCCTGAAATGTTTAAATCATTAGAAGAAAGCATTATAGGAAAAGCAAAAGAAAAAAATCTAATAGATATAAACTTAATAAATATTAGAGATTTTTCAAAAGATAAACACAAAAAAGTAGATGATACTCCATATGGCGGTGGAGCAGGAATGGTAATGAAAGCAGATGTTGTTTATGATGCATTTAAATCAATAAAACAAGATAATGCTAAAGTTATATACCTTACTCCACAAGGAAAAACATTAAACCAAAAAAAAGTAGAAGAATTATCAAAAGAAAGTCACTTAATTCTTCTTTGTGGTCATTATGAAGGAATAGACCAAAGGGTAATAGATAAAATTGTTGATGAAGAAATATCAATAGGAGATTATGTATTAACAGGCGGCGAAATTCCAGCAATGGTGTTAATAGATAGTGTAAGTAGATATATAGAAGGTGTTTTAAGCAAAGATTCTACAAAAGAAGAGTCATTTTCAAATGGAATGCTAGAATACCCACAATATACAAGACCAGAAGTTTTTGAAAACGAGAAGGTACCAGAAATATTGCTTACAGGGCACCATGAAAATATAGAAAAATGGAGAAGAAAAAAAGCAATTGAAATTACATATAAAAAACGACCAGATCTTTTAAAAAATAAAAACTTGTCTGAAATGGACGTAAAATTATTAAGTGAAGTGCAGAACAAATGCACCGCTCATGAATAGAAAGAAGGAGGAAATTCTAAAATGGATATTATAAAATCTATTGAACATGAACAACTAAAAAACAAAATACCAGAATTAAGAGTTGGTAATACAGTAAGAGTACACGTAAGAATTAAAGAAGGAAACAAAGAAAGAATCCAAGTTTTCGAAGGAATCATAATTAAAAAACAAGGTGGAGGAGTAAATAGTACATTTACAGTAAGAAAAACATCTTATGGTGTTGGAGTTGAAAAAACATTCTTAGTTCATTCTCCATTAGTTGAAAAAGTAGAAGTAGTAAGAGTTGGTAAAGCAAGACGTGCTAAATTATACTACTTAAGAGACAGAGTTGGAAAAGCTGCTAAAACTAAAGAATTAGTTGGAGCAAGAATTGAAGACAGAGAAATAGTTGTTAAAGAAGAATTAGTAGAAGAACCAGTAGCTAAAGAAACTACAGCTGTAGAAGAAACAGTTACAGAAACTGCACCAGTAGTAGAAGAAGTTAAAGAAGAAGCTAAAACAACTGAAGAATAATAAATAAAAAATATAGATTTTATAATTAATTATAAAATCTATATTTTTTTTAAAATCTTATTATTAATAAACTTAAAATAACATAAGCAAATCTAAATGCTCTTTTTTTATTAAAGCAAGAATATACTTCATTATATGATTCTGAAAGTGCACAATATTTATCAACTAAATTTAAAATAAAACTTTCTGCATATCTAGGAACACTAAAAAATGTGACAGGCCACATATGTTTTACAATAATATCTTTTTGCTTTTTATTTAAATCAAAAATTTTGCTAGCATTTTCATATGCATATTTTGGATGTGTAAAAGCATGTAGACCTTTTCTACCAGGTTGACGAACACGCCAATCATATAAAAATAAGTCATGCACCATTGCAGCTCTTGCACAAGAAATATAGTCTAAATGTAATTTTTTGCATATTTTATAACAAAAATAAGAAGCTTCTAAACAATGGTCAAAACATGAAGTTTCATAATGTTGTCTGTATTTTTTCATTTCTTGAACAGTTTTATTATTTATCATATCATCTATTACATTAATAAATTCTTTATCATTATATATTTTTTCGAGAAGTTCGTTCATTTTAATCCCCTTTAAAATAATATTATATGTATACCTTATTATTATATCATAGTATTATTAAACAATGCAATAAAATTTAATAGTTTACAGTTATAATATTTTTTATTATATATTTTGTGAAGGGCAAGTAAAGTTACTAAATATTGAAATTTTTAAGTTCACCTTCTAGAATTTTTTTATTTTTAGGGCTTAATTCAACTAATGGAAGACGAGGCTTACCAAAATTAAAGCCTTTTAAATTTAAGGCATATTTTATAGGTATAGGGTTTACTTCAGAAAATAAAGCTTTTATAAGTGGTATTGCTTCTAATTGCATTTTTTTAGATGTTTCTTGGTCACCATCTAAATAATATTGTACAATATTATGTGTATATTCTGGTAAAACATTTGATAAAACAGATATGACACCAATTCCTCCAAGTGATAAAGTTGGAACAATTTGATCATCATTTCCAGAGTAAATATTTAAATTATCTCCACATAAACTTGCAATTTCTGCAACTTGAGATATATTGCCACTAGCTTCTTTAATTGCTACAATATTTTTTATTTTAGATAATTCTAAGCAAGTTTTTGGCTCTATGTTTACCCCAGTTCTGCTAGGGACATTATATAATATAATTGGAATATTTACAGATGATGCAATTTCTTTATAATGTTTTATTAATCCTTTTTGGGTAGTTTTATTATAATATGGTGTTACAATTAACAATCCATCTACTCCTAAACTTTCCGCAATTTTTGACATTTCAACTGCCTTACTTGTATTATTAGAACCTGTTCCTGCAATAACTGGAATTTTTCCTTTACATGTTTTAACCGAAAGTTTAATAAGTTCTCTTTTTTCTTTTGTTGTCATTGTAGCACTTTCACCTGTTGTACCACATACAATAATGCTATCTGCTTTATTTTTTATTTGAAATTTTAAAAGTTTTTTAAATTCTAAATAATCTATTTCATCATTGGCAAATGGTGTGGCAATAGCAGTACCACATCCTTTAAAAATAATATCTTTCATATTTAATCCTCCTATATATTATTGTATTCAGGAAAATAAAAAAAGATAATTTTTTTTAAAACTAAGGTATTGCAAAAAAATATGGTTTTTGGTACTATAATTAATAGCAAAACAAATGAAAAGGATTGGTGAAATGATGAGAAAAAGACAAGAAAATGGTATTACTTTAATAGCGTTAGTAATAACTATCATAGTACTTTTAATATTAGCAGGAGTAACAATTGCAATGCTAACAGGGGACAATGGAATAATAAGTAAAGCAATGCAAGCTAAAATTAGGACAGAGGAAGCAAAAGAAACAGAAGAAACAGGATTAAATGAAATTGAAAATTATATAAATGGAAAAAGTGCAGAAGCAGGA
>ULWT01019388.1_pt1 | contig 55060 bp, 51 predicted proteins | sample 1960611 | NCBI WGS metagenome assembly ULWT01 (sample SAMEA4835819, study PRJEB28245) | human gut metagenome | biome: gut microbiome; material: fecal sample | place: Denmark | collected 2008
GATGAATTAATTAAGTAACAAAACCAAGTTTAAAAACATAAAAAATAGTAAATAATTAAAATAAAAATAGGCGAGGTGAAAAAAAATGAAATTAGGATTAGCACTATCTGGAGGTGGAATTAGAGGAATAGCTCATGCTGGAGCTTTAAAAGCACTAGAAGAAAATAATATAAAAATAGATGTAATTGGAGGAACAAGTTCAGGAAGTATTATAGCTACATTATATGCAATGGGATATTCGCCATATTATATTTACATACTATTCAAAAGATATGCAAGAGAACTTGTTAATCAAAATCCAAAATCTATTTTCACGAGTTTTGGGAATTTCTTTTCAAATAAAAAAGTTCCGTTTGCTGGATTTTATTCTGGAGAAGAGATTGAAAAAGGATTTGATGAAGTTGCCAAAAGAAAAGGAATTCGAAAATTAACTGATATAAATATGCCGGTTGTTGTTCCAGCAGTTGATTTAAAAGATTCAAAAGAATATATATTTACGAATTTTATACCTGAAAATTCAAAGGAAAAAGATAAGTATATTACAGATATATCAATAGGAAAAGCAATAAGAGCAAGTAGTAGTTTCCCAGTTGTATTTAATCCTTGTGAATATAAAACACATAAATTTTTAGATGGAGGAATATTAGACAATGTTCCAGCACAAGAAATTAAACTACAGGGAGCAAATAAGGTAATAGCAATAAATTTTAAAGCTGATGAAATAAATAATCAAAGTACAGTAATGGATATAGCAATGAGGTCAATAGATATAATGGGGAATAAAGTATCTGAAGAAAGCCTTGGAGCAAGTGATATGGTTTTAACAATAGAAACAGATAAAACAGGATTATTAGAAATAGAAAAATTAGATGAATGTTACAAATATGGCTATAGAGGGACAATGGAAAAAATGAATGAAATTTTGGAAATAATTAATCAAAAATAAGAACTAGTGAATATAATATATAAAAAGTAAAAAGAGGGAAAGCCATGGAAGTTAAATATTTTGATAATAGTGCTACAACAAGAGTAAAAGATGAGGTTTTTAAGGAAATGATACCATATTTAAGTATCGAATATGGAAACCCATCATCACTTTATAGTATAGGAAGAAGTGCAAAAAGAGCAATAAGCGAGGCAAGAAGAAGAGTTGCTTCACTTATAAATTGTAGTCCAGAGGAAATATATTTTACAAGTTGTGGTTCAGAGAGTGATAATACAGCATTGAAGGGCATAGCATATGCTAATAAAGAAAAAGAAAATCATATTATAACTTCTAAAATTGAGCATCCAGCAATATTAAATAGTTGTAAAAACTTAGAAAGTAAGGGGTTTAAAATAAGTTATATAGATGTCGATAAAGACGGAATGTTAAATCTGGAAAAATTAGAAAGTGAAATAACGGACCAAACCATATTAATAAGCATAATGTATGCAAATAACGAAATAGGTACAATAGAACCTATTAAAGAAATTGCACAAATTGCACATTCACACGGAATAATATTTCATACAGATGCTGTTCAGGCTGTTGGAAATATACCAATAGATGTAAGAAAAATGAATATTGATATGTTATCATTATCTGGACATAAGTTGTATGCACCAAAGGGGATTGGAGCTTTATATGTAAAAAGTGGAATAGAATTTGAAAGATTTATGGACGGAGGACATCAAGAAAAAAATAAAAGATCTGGAACAGAAAATGTAGCAGAAATAGTAGCTTTAGGTAAAGCTTGCCAAATCGCTGAAAAAAATATAGAACAATATCAACAAAAATTAAAAAATTTAAGAGACTATTGTTTAAATAAAATACAGGAAAAAATACCAGATATTTATATAAATGGTACTATGGAAAGAAGATTACCAGGAAATATAAATATAAGTTTTAAAGATTTAAATTCTGGAGAATTATTATTAAGATTAGATGAAGTTGGAATTTGTGCTTCTGGAGGTTCTGCTTGTTCATCAAAAGAAGCGAGTCCTTCTCATGTATTGACTGCTATAGGACTTCCAAGTGAGCTTTCTAAAGGTGCTTTAAGGCTAACTTTTGGAGATTATAATACAAAGGAAGATGTGGAATATTTGGTGGAAAATTTAGTTAGAATAGTTGAAGAAATGAGAAAAGCCTAAAAAAACTTAATAGTATAACATAGCTACTGGTGCTGTGGGGTATATTATAAAAAAGTTTTTGCCTGAGTTACGTTACAGAATAAAGAAATTCTAAAAATATCTCAATGATACTTCCCAAAAGGATTTGGGTTCCCTCATTGAGATATTTTAAGATTTTCTATTATTCTTTCGCTTACAACGGCAAAAACTTTTTTATAATATACCCCACAGCACCAGTAGCTATTGTTATACTATTAAGCTTTTTAGGCTTTTCTCGAAATATTAGCAATAGCACATTTAATTCCATCTACAGAAGCAGACATAATTCCACCTGCATAACCAGCACCTTCACCACAAGGATAAATTCCATCTATATTTGAAACCAAATTTTCATTTCTTAAAATTCTAACAGGTGAAGAACTCCTTGTCTCCATACCAGTCATAATTGCATCAGGATTGGCAAATCCGTGTAATTTTGTATCAAAGTATATAATTCCTTCTTTCAAAGTTTTTGATACAAATTCAGGCATTATATCGTTTAAATTGGTTAATGTAACTCCAGGAGTATAAGATGGTTTTATAGAGCCAATAAATTCTGATTTTTTATTATTAGCAAAATCTTCAAATCTTTGAATAGGGGCGAAATAATTTGAACCACCTAATTTAAAAGCTTTTTCTTCTAAATCTTTTTGAAAATATATTCCAGCTAGTGGAGAGTTACTGTTAAAATCAGAAGGAACAACATTTACTAAAACGGCTGAATTAGCATTAATACCATCTCTTGCAAAATAACTCATACCGTTTGTTACTATGGTATTTTTTTCGCTAGATGAAGCCATTACAACTCCTCCAGGGCACATACAGAAAGTATAGCAAGAACGACCACTTGGACTGTGATATGCTAGTTTATAATCTGCTGATGGTAGATTTAATTTGGTTATTGTACCATATTGAGATTTATTTATTTCACTTTGTAAATGTTCGATTCTAACACCAACAGAGAAATTTTTAGGTTCCACTAAAAGACCTTTTTCATATATTTTTTCAAAAGTATCTCTTGAGCTATGACCTATTGCTAAAATAACTGTATCTGTTTTGATTTTTTCTAAAGAATTAGTTTCTAAATTAAGTACATGAACTTTAGAAATTTTATTATTTATAGTTTCAAAGTCAACAAATTTAGTATTAAATAAAAATTTTCCACCTTTTGATATTATAAATTCTCTCATATTTTTAATTATTTTTATTAAATTATCTGTTCCTATATGAGGTTTTGTTAAATATAGAATTTGTTCTGGAGCACCAAAGTTTACAAATTCTTGTAAGACTTTTCTGCAATAAGGGGAATTTATTCCACTTGTAAGTTTTCCATCAGAAAATGTACCAGCTCCTCCTTCTCCAAATTGAACATTAGAAAAGGTATTTAAATTTCCAGTACTAGTAAATAAATCTACAGATTTTTTTCTTTCTTCAACCGATTGACCTTGTTCTATAATTATTGGCTTGAAACCATTTTGAACAAAAGTTAAACCTGCAAATAATCCAGCAGGGCCTGCACCAACAATTACAGGATTTATTTTTTTATCTTTTTTTATATCGAAATTTGGAAATTCAAATTCTTTAATAATAGATATGTTTTTATTTCTTAATAATTTATTTTCGTTTTTTAATTTTAAATCAATTGAATAAGAGTAATGAACATCGTCTTTTTTTCTTGCATCAACTGATTTTTTTGATATTTTGCAAAGTATAATATCTTCTTGCTTTATTTTATATTTATTTAAAGAGATATTGATTACTTTATCATCTGAGATATCTTCATATATTTTTATATTACTAATTCTTATCATAATTGCTCCTAAAATTTTTTTATATTATATAATTATATTAAAATAAAGTAAAGGACATTTTACAATGTCCTTTACTTTTAGATAGAGTGACAATCCAGTAAATGACCATTGCAGTCATATATAGTAATCATGTGAGGTGTTAATTTCATTTCCTCTTTTAGTGATGGATTTAGAGGAATATTCGATGTCAAAAGGCATTTTGTCAATATATTATTAGGTGCTAATCTAATAGTTAGGTAACCATTAAATGCAAATTCATTTTGTGTTAAATCTGCAAGGTGTTTTTTAAATGAATTTATCTTTCCATCACTTATCTTATCTGAATCAGTTGTCTCTCTAATCTTGTCAGCCCACCAATTGGCGGCCTGCTCATAAATATCGTTTTTATCTTTTTCCATGTTATGTCCTCCTTGAGTAAAAAACAATATATAAAGTGAACTGTTTTTATTATAACATAAAATCGTGGAAAAAGCAATTTTATGTAAAATTTATAATAAGGATATATAATTGTTCTAATACAACCCTCACACGAATACAATTAAACAAAAGTATTCGTATGGGGGTTTGACTATATGAAAGGTATATCAATAGACGAACGTGCAATAGAACTTGCACATTATATTATAGATTCAAAAGACACAGTTAGAGGAGCAGCAAAAAAATTTGGAATAAGTAAAAGCACAGTACACAAAGACGTTTCGGAAAGACTAAAGAAAATAAACCCAAGTTTGGCAAGAGAAGTTAGAAGAATATTGGATGAAAATAAAGCGGAAAGACACATAAGAGGAGGAATGGCAACAAAATTAAAATATAGTCATTTAAAGTAGAAAGTCAAGATATTTTGACTTTTTTTATATATCTGTAATTAACATATAATCACCAATAAACATAAAATATATTAGCCCAGAATATGAGGTGATAAAATGAAAAAAATAAAAGAGGGAGATATTGTAGCTAGGAAATCATATGATAAAGACATATTATTTAGTGTAAAGAAAATAATAAAAAATCAAAAAGAAGATATAGCAATACTAACAGGAGTAATAGAAAGAATAGAAGCGGACAGTCCTATAAAAGATTTAGAAGAAATAGATAAAAGAACAATAAGCAAAAATATAAAAGAAGAAAACAAAAAAATAGAAAAAAGGATACAGCAATATAAAAATAATAATTATAAAATCGGGGTAGTTACTTCAAATGATAAAAGAATTAGCCAAAGATTTATAACAGGCAAAATATTACATTTAGATGGAGACAGAAAGTATTCAGAAAAATCATATCAATACTATAGAAAGTTAGGATTAGATGCAGTTGTAAAAAACATACCAGAATATAAACAATCAAAAGTTGTATATGAATTACTTAATAAATATAATCCTGACATTTTAGTTATAACTGGACATGATGGAATGATAAAAAGAGGAACTAATTATAATGATATATACAATTATAGAAATTCGAGACATTTTATAAATACAGTAAAAGAAGCTAGAAGATATGACTTAGAAAAAGGTAAAAAAACGGTCATTTTTGCAGGAGCATGTCAAAGCTACTTTGAAGCAATTATAACAGCAGGAGCAAATTTTGCTTCATCACCAGCAAGAATTTTAATAGATTTTTTAGACCCACTAATAGTTGCAGAAAAGGTTGCAACTACTTCAGAATACAAATATATAAATATAGAAGATATAGTAAAAGAACTTAGAGATGGCAAAAAAGGTGTTGGAGGAGTAGGCTCTAATGGCAGAATGAAATATATTGTAATATAATTGTAATACAAATGAAACATAAATGTAAAACAGTGAAAAAATATTTCTATAACATGCTATAAATCAAATAAAAACAGATAAATGTAAAAACAAACGTTTTTTGACAAAAAGTGCCTAAAATGCTATAATCAACTCATCTTAAAGGAGTAGGTGATAGTATGATTTGTAGGACAGATATATCAAATCTTAAAACTGACATCTTAGAGAAAGTGGGTCAAAAGATAATAGTAAAAGGTTCTTTAGGAAGAAGTAGAACTTTTGAAAAAGAAGCAACAATAGAAAAGGCATATCCAAATATTTTTGTAGTTAGATATGAAGAAAATAATAGAAATGTAACTTATAGTTATACAGATATTTTAACTAGAACAGTTGAAGTAGATGTATTTGATGGAGAGGCTTATAGCCCATTAATTCCACCACAAGTTGAAATGAAAAGAAAAAAAGCAGAAGTTTTAGTATAAACTTCTGTTTTTTTGTAAATCACACTTGAAAAATTGCTAAAATGTTATATAATATAGGGGAAAGGTGGCAATTATGAACTTAGAAATATTAGAAAATAATATAAAATACAAATTTAAAGATAAAAGCCTACTAAAAAATGCATTAACACACACATCTTACGCATATGAGCATAATGTTGCTAGTAATGAGAAACTAGAATTTTTAGGAGATAGCATTTTGGAATTTGTCTCAAGTGAGTATATGTATAATAAATATACAAACTTAAAAGAAGGAGAATTGACAAAAGTTAGAGCAACAGTAGTATGTGAAAAAAGCTTACACAAAGTTGCGTTAGCTAATGACTTTGGAGATTTTTTATATTTAGGTAAATCAGAAGTTGTAACAGGTGGAAATAAAAGACCTGCAATTTTAGCAGATAGTGTAGAGGCAGTTATAGCTGCTATATATATGGATGGAGGACTAGAACCTGCTAAAAGATTTATAATAGATAACTTAAAAGATGAAATAGAAATTGCAACAAAAAATGTAGGACAAAAAGATTACAAAACAGTTTTACAAGAAGAACTACAAAAAAATGGTGATGTAAAAATAGAATATAAAATTATAAAAGAAACTGGACCAGACCATGATAAAAAATTTGAAGCAGAAGTATGTTTTAATGGAAAAGTTTTAGCAACCGGAATTGGAAGTAGTAAAAAATCAGCAGAGATGGAAGCAGCAAAAAAAGCATTGGGAGAGTAATAAAAATTGAAAGGAAAAATGCGATGAAAAAAGAATATGTAATTCCAGTATTTGTACCACATTTAGGATGCCCTAATGATTGTGTTTTTTGTAATCAAAAATCAATTAGTGGTCAAAAGAAAAATATTACAAAAGAAGATGCTAGAAAAACAATTGATTATTTCTTAGAAAATATAAAAGACAAAGAAGGGGGAAAAGAAATAGCCTTTTTTGGAGGAAGTTTTACAGGAATAGATGAAAAAATACAAAATGAATTACTTGAATTAGCAAATGAATATATAAAAAAAGGACAAGTAAGTAGTATTAGAATTTCTACAAGACCAGATTATATTAACAAAGAAATATTAAAAAGATTAAAAAAATATAAAGTAAAAACTATCGAATTAGGTGTACAATCTGCTAATAATTATATTTTAAATAGAGCAGAAAGAGGACATACATTTGAAGATGTAAAAAAAGCATCAAAACTAATAAGATGGTATGGATTTAATTTAGGACATCAAATGATGGTAGGATTACCAGATAGTACAAGAATTGATGAAATAAATACAGCAAAAGCTTTGATAAAATTAAAACCTAAAATGGTAAGAATATATCCTGTTTTAGTAATAAAAGGAACTAAATTAGAAGAAGAATATAAAAATGGAAAATATGAACCATTACCATTAGTACAAGCAGTTGAAATTTGTAAACAATTAGTCAGAATGTTTGCAGATAAGAAAATTGAAGTAATAAGAGTTGGATTACAAAATACAGAAGAAATTTCTGAACCAGGTTCAAACCAAAGTGAGGTAGTAGCAGGACCATTTCATCCAGCTTTTAGACAACTTGTAGAATCAAGTATGTGGTATGATGCAATAGTAGAAAAAATAAAAAAATTAAATGTAAAAGTTAAAGAAGTTGAGGTTACCGTAAATCCAATAGATGCAAATAATGTAATTGGACATAAAAGAGAAAATATTAAGAAATTAAAAGATTTTTATGAAGTGGATTTAAAAGTTAAACAAGATGCAAGTATAAAACAAGGAAAATCAAAAATTGAAATAACAAAACAATATAATGATTTTTTAGATGAAAACAAATAAAGTATAAAATCACCTTTAGTTACAAATAATAGTAACAAAGGTGATTTTTTATGACTGATAAAAAAGAAAATATAAAAGAATTTTTAATTGATATATTAGGAACATTAGTAGGAGCTTTTTTAATGGCTACAGCAACATCATTATTTCTATTACCAAATCAGCTATCTTCAGGTGGATTTGCAGGTATTGCTACAATTTTATATTATTTATTAAAGATTCCAATGGGAACTACAATATTAGCATTAAATATACCGCTTTTTTTATTTGCTGGTTACAAACTAGGAAAAAGTTTTTTTATAAAATCTATGGTTGGAACAATAAGTTTTTCAGTGTTTATAGATATATTAGATAAATTAGAACCATTAACTTTTGATAGATTTTTAGCTTGTATATATGGTGGAATTATAATAGGATTGCGGAACTGCTATAATATTAAAATCAAATTCATCAACAGGAGGTTCGGATTTAGTAAGTAATATACTTAAAAGTTACAATTATAATATTAGAATGAGTAATGTTATTATTATAATAGATACAGTTATAGTTGCTTTAAATGTAATATTCTTTAAAGAATTAGAAATTGGTTTATATTCAGCAATAGCAATATATTTGATGGGAAAAATAATAGACATAGTTTTCGAGGGGATATATTTTACAAAATTGTTGATTATAATATCAGATAAAAATGAAGAAATAGCAAAAGAAATTGGAGAAAAAATAAGCAAAGGAACAACAGGATTATATGGCAAGGGAATGTATACAAATAAAGAAAAATTAGTATTAATTTGTGCTGCATCAAGAGGAGATGTAGCAAGAGTAAAACAAGTTGCAAGAGAGATTGATTCAAATAGTTTTATAATAATAGCTAATGCTAGAGAAGTAGTAGGGCTTGGATTTAAAAAATAATACTTTGAAAAATAATCACAAAAATTATTTTTCAAAGTATTCTAATGAGTTAGTATTTGATATGTCTCCGTGAGTTTTTTTGCTATGTCTTGTGGTATTGTGTAGAACTTCATAATTTAATAAAGCTTTATGAAAGTTTTCTATAAGAATTCTTTTTTTAGTTATATCTGTTTTTGCATCTGGTAATTCTAAATAAGAGTCAAGCAATGGAGCAACTAATTTTTTAAATGCTAATAAAACATCATTACTATTGAAAAGTTCCTTTTTTAATGAGTCTTTATTAAAATCAGCCATGTCGTTTATGCTTTTTATAGAATAAACAAAATCAGTATCAGAATTTTTGTTAATTTTATTATTATCTTTTTCACTAACTGGAGCATAGGACATTTTTAATGAACTGTAAGGATCATGTATATCTGAAATTGAATTTATTTGAGATATTGTTTCACTTACGTTTTTTTCTATTTCATCTTTTAAATCTTTTGGATATATAAGTACAAAATTTCCGGCACCATAACTTACTACATGAGTAGTATTTGGGTTTGCATCAAAAGAATTGTTATTATATTTTAAATTCCTTGAGATGAAATTTTTAAATAGTTTATTAGTTTTATCAATTCTATAATCTGTAAAATCATAACCATAAGCTGAGTTTGATAATTTTATCTCACTTGTGGTAATAAATGATGCGTATAAATCAGTATCAGATTTTCTTAATTCTGGAATTAGAAATGATTTCAAGTAAGATTTATTAAAAAATCCAGATTTATGGTCTATTATTAAATCTTCAGTTAAAGAATTAATTTTATTTGTTAATTTTTTTATAGCATCATCTGAAAGAATATCTAGATGAACACTATTGGGTTCAGTAATCAGTCTATGTATTAATTGAGCAGTATCAGGAGATATGTTATATTTTAAATTTAAACTATAGTTTATATTATAATTTTCAGGAATATTGTAGTCTGACTTTAAAATTTCTTTGTCTGAAATTTTTTCGTTAACTAAAGCGCAAATGCTATCAATTATAAAATGAGAGGCATCTTTGATTTGTTCTTTTTCAAATACAAATTCTTTAGATGGTCTTAAATCTTGTAAAAAGTTGTATGTTAATGTATTAATATGGTTATTAATATTTGTCCAAGATTTTTTCTCTTCATCAGAAATATTTGAAGGCATTCCTAATGGAATAAAACTTTTTGATGAAACTTGAATTGGAGTATCGAGTTTCTTTCTAGAAGATTTAATTTTATTAATTTTCTCATCTGCTAAATTTATTTGTGTATTTATATCACCTTTTGATGAATCAGTTGCAACTAACTCTATAGATATACCTGATATAGAAGAAACATTATCTTTTAAAGTATTGTTAATTTTTTCAATATATTGTTTACAATCTTTTTCTGTTTTATCAAAAAGAATAAAGCCAAATTCATCTCCACCAATTCTAAACATTATAGAGTTTTGAGGTAAATCTTTTTTTATTAAGTTTAAAGCTATTTGCATAATTTTAGTTCCATATTCATGGCCGTAAAGTTCATTGATAGTTCTTAATTTATTAAAATCTCCAAAAATAAAAGCATAATTAATATCTTTAGAATCTAATATATTAAAAAGAATATCTTCACTATATTGTCTAGAAAATACATTATTAAAATTTGGTGTACTAAAATTTTTCACTTTATTAATAGCAGTATTTAAATTATATATTAATTTTGTACGATCTTGCATGTAAACACTTCCTTAATAAATATTTTATATAATAACATAAACAAAGAAAAAAATCAAACGAATTGAAAATAATATTATATATATGCTATAATATTATAGAATATGACAATGGAGATAAAAATATGAGAGAAAAAATTTATGTAATAAAAAATCAAGATTCTTTTGAACTTGAAGATATATTTGAATGTGGACAATGTTTTAGATGGAATAAGGAAGAAGACTCAAGCTATACAGGGGTTATAAAAAATGGAGTTATAAATGTAAAAAAAATTGGAAATGAAATTATATTTAAAGGAATTTGTGATGGAGAACTAAAGGATGTAGTTGAAGATTATTTTGATTTATCAAGAGATTATTCCAAAATAAAAATGCAGTTATCAGAAATAGACTCATATATGAAAACAAGTGTTGAATATGGAAAAGGAATTAGAATATTAAATCAAGATTTATGGGAAACTATTATTTCATTTATAATTTCAGCTAATAATAATATTCCAAGAATAAAAGGAATAATAGAAAGATTATCAGCAAAATACGGAAAAGAAATTGATTGGAATGGTAAAAAATATTATACATTTCCAACACCAGAAGAATTAAAAGATGTTTCAGTAGAAGACTATAGAAAATTAGGTTTAGGATTTAGAGATATTCGTTTATATGAGACAACAAAAATGATATTAGAAAATAAAGTGGATTTACAAAAATTAAGAGAAAACCCAGATACAAAAGAAGTTAGAGAACAATTGTTAACTCTTTCAGGAGTTGGACCTAAAGTGGCTGATTGTATATTATTATTTTCAGATTTAAAAAGATTTGAAGTATTTCCAATAGATGTATGGGTTAGAAGAGTTATGAATGATTTATACATAAAAGAGGAAGATGAAACAAAAGTAAGTAAAGTAAAAATAGAAAAAATAGCAAATGAAAAATTTGGAAGTTTAGCAGGTCTTGCACAACAATATTTATTTTATTGGAGAAGAATGGCCTAGAAACATAAAAAGGAGAAAGTTATGGGATTACGAATAATATATGGAAAATCAGGTAGTGGAAAAAGTGAATATTGTTTTAAAGAAATTGCCAAGCTTATAAAAAAAGAAAAAAAGATATATATTATAACACCAGAGCAATTCTCTTTTACAGCAGAAAAAAAATTAATGGATGTAATTGATGCAAAAGCTGTAATAAATGCAGAAGTAATAACATTAAGTAGGATGGCACACAGAGTATTACAAGAAATGGGCGGAAATATCAACAATTCTCTAACAAAGTGTGGAAAAGCCATGCTTATTTATTCAATATTAAATGATAATAAGGGAGAGTTGAAATTTTTAAGTAAATCAGATGAAAATATTGATATATGTATGACTGCAATAACTGAATTAAAAAAACATGGAATATCAGTAGAAGATTTAAAAAATGAAATAGAAAATTGTCAAGATGAATATTTAAAAAATAAATTAAAAGATATGTTAATTATATATCAAAACTTTGATAAAATATTGCAAAATAATTATATTGAAGAAAATGATTTATTGAATATGCTTGCACAAAATATTGGAAATACTGATTTTTTACAAGACAGTATTATTTATATTGATGAATTCTCTGGTTTTACTTATCAAGAGTATGAGGTCTTAAAACAATTTATAAAACTAGCAAAGCAAGTAACTTTAACAGTATGTACAGATAGCTTGGAACCAAGTATTAATGCAGATACAGATATATTTTATACTAACAAAATAACTGTTTCTAAAATAATGAAATTAATAAAAGAAAATGATTTAAAACTAGAAGAAACAATATATTTAGAAAAACAACCAAGATTTAAAACACAAGAATTACAATATTTAGAAAAAAATATTTTTTCAAATAGAATAAAAAAATTTAATGGAGAAGTTCAAAATATTAAATTATTTTTGGCTAAAAACCAATATTCAGAAATTGAAAATGTAGCAAAAGAAATAACAAAATTAGTAAGAGATGAACATTTTAGATATAAAGATATATCAATAATTACTCAAAATTTAGATATATATTCTAATTTAGTAAGAGCAATATTTGCTGAATATAATATACCAGTTTTTATTGATGAAAAAAGAGATTTGAATCAAAATATAATTGTTCAATATTTGTTATCTATTTTTGAAATTTTTAGCAAGAATTTTTCAAGAGAAGCGGTTTTTAATTATTTAAAAATTGGATTTTCTGATATAGAAAATGATGATATTTTTAAATTAGAAAATTATTGTACTAAATGGGGAATAAAACAAAATAAATGGAAGAAAGATTTTACATTTGGTATAAAGGATGATAACAAAGAAGAAATAGAATATCTAAATCAACTAAGAAAAAAAGTAATAGACCCACTAGTAGAATTAAGAAAAAAATGTGGAACAGTAGAACAAACAACAAAAGCAATTTATGAATTTATGCAAGAACAAGAAATAGAAAACAAAATAAATATAAAAATAAATGAACTAGAAGATAAGGGAATGTTAGACTTGGCAAATGAATATATTGCAAGTTACAAAATAATATTAGATATTTTAGATGAAATGGTATTAATATTTGGAAAAGAAAAAATATCAATGGACAAATATGTTCAAATATTAAGAACAGGTTTAAAAAATAGTGAACTTGGAAAAATTCCGGGAACACAAGACCAAGTAATTATTGGAGATGTAGAAAGGTCTAGAAGCCATAAAGTAGATGTTATATTTATAATAGGATTAAATGATGGAAACTTTCCAAGTATAAATAAGGCTGAAGGTTTCTTTGGAGATAAAGATAGAGAACAATTAAAAAATGATGGAATAGAACTTGCAGGAGGAACTCTAGACAATTTATATGAAGAAAATTTTAATATATATAAAACATTCACAACAGCTGAGAAAAAATTATATTTATCATATGCATCTTCAGAAACAGAAGGAAAATCATTAAGACCATCAATGATGATACACAAAATAAAAAATATATTTCCAAACTTAAATGAAGAAAGTGATATTATTACAAAAAAATATGAAATAATTAATACACCAATAACTTATGAAGAATTATTGGAGAATATATCAAATTTAAGAAATGGCAAAAAAATAGAAGACATATGGTATACAATTTATAATTACTATAAAAATCAAAATGAATATTATGAGAAATTACAACAAAATTTAGAAGGTATAGATTATACAAATTTACCAAAAAATATTGATAAAAATATAATAGAAAAATTATATGGAAACACTTTAAAAACTAGTGTATCAAGACTTGAAAAATATGCACAATGCCCATTTTCATATTATTTACAATATGGACTAAGATTAAAAGAAAAGGAAGAATTAAAAGTTCAAAATTTCGATACAGGTTCATTTATGCATGAAACAATAGATGAATTCTTTAAAAAAGTACAGGAAGAAAAAATAGAATTACCCGAATTATTAGAAGAAACTAGCAAAATAGAAGTTTTAGTAGATAAGGTAATAGAAGAAAAATTAGATAATGGTAGAAAATATACTTTTGTTGCAACAGCAAAATATAAAGTATTAATAAGAAGACTAAAAAGAATTGTATCAAAAGCACTTAAATATATAATAGAGGGATTAGTATATAGTGATTTTAACATTGAAGGAACAGAAATAGAGTTTGGGAAAAATGGAAAATATAAACCAATTCAATTACAAATACTTGAAAGTGGAAAAAGAGTTGAAATAACAGGGAAAATAGACAGAATAGATACAGCTACATCTGATGATGGAAGATATTTAAGAATAATAGATTATAAATCATCAGCAAAAAACATTGATTTAAATGAAGTATATGCAGGTTTACAATTACAATTATTAACTTATATGGATGCAGTATGCAAAGAAGAAGATTTAATGCCAGCAGGAGTTTTGTATTTTAGCCTATTGGAACAAATAGCAAGTGCTGATAAAAAAATAACAGAGGAAGAAATAGAAGAAAAAATTAGAAAAAACTTCAAAATGAAGGGATTAATATTAGCTGATGTAAAAATAATAAGAATGCATGATAATACATTAAAATCAGGAAGTTCAAAATTAATACCAGCAGCAATAACTACCCAAGATAGTGTTAATGAAAATTGGACTAGTGGTGTAAATAAAGAAGAATTTAAAGTTTTACAAGATTATATATATAAGACAATAAAACAAATATCTAATGAAATATTAAATGGGAAAATTGACTTGAAACCATATAATAAAAGTGGTAAAACACCATGTGATTATTGTTCATATAAAGCAATATGTGGATTTGATACTAGAATATGTGGGAATAATTATAATTATATAGACAAAAAAACAAAAGATGATATAATAACAATGATGAAAAAATAAGATTATTAGCAAAGTAAAATTTTTTCGAAAAGGAGTAAAATTTTGAAAGATTTATCAAATGAAAATGTTGTACATATAAAAAAAGAAGGAGTACAATATTTACAATTTAAAAAATTATTAGAATATAGTGATATAATATCACATGCATATTCAATAGGAACAGATGTGAATTTTAGAACAGCAAGGGCAAATAAAGAAAAATTACCTAAACAAGACTTTAGCAAAGCAATGCAAGATTATAAAAAGCTATGTAGTGCTATAAATGTAGATTATAAAAATGTAGTAAAAACAAATCAAGAACATACAGATAATATTGCAATTGCAACTAAGAAAATAAATCAAAATTTTCCAGATATAAATTTAGATGAATACAGTAGAACAGATGGAATTATAACACAAAAAGAAAACTTAGTATTATCAACTACAAATGCAGACTGTATATTAATTTTATTCTTTGACCCAGTAACAAAAACAATTGCCAATATTCACTCTGGTTGGAAAGGAACTTTGCAAAGAATTTCAATAAAAACAGTTAAAAAAATGGTAAAAGAATTTGAATGTAAACCAGAAGATATTATTTGTTGTATTTGTCCAAGTATTAGAAAATGTCATTTTGAAGTTGACAAAGACGTAAAAGATTTGTTTGAAGAAGAATTTAGAGATTTGAATATAAGCCAAAATACTGATATAATGGAAAAACAAAAAGATAAAGAAAAATGGAATATTGATACAGTTTTAATAAACAAAATTATATTAAGTAATGTAGGATTAAAGGAAGAAAATATTATAGATAGTGGAATTTGTAGTATATGTAATAAAGATTTAATTCATTCTTTTAGAGCTGAAAAGCAAGGTTATGGATTAAATACTGCATTAATTTCCATTTTATAAGATAGGAGTAATAGATATGGAAACAAAAGAAGAAAAACAAAAAATGCGAAAAAGAAATATGAAGCTTTTTCCAATATATAAAATGTTATCTTGGGATTTACTATTTTATTATACAATAAACTTTTTGTTTTTGACTCAAGTAAAAAATATTAGTGCATCAGAGGTGGTATTAACAGATAGCTTTTACGCATTATTTGTTATGATTTTACAAATACCAATAAATATAGTAATAGCATTTTTAGGAAAGAAAAAGAGTTTAGTATTAGGAAATTTTTCATTAGTAGTATATATTACTATAGTTATTTTTAGTAGAAACATATATGATTTAATTTTAGCAAATTTTTTATCAGCAATTGGATTTGGTATTAAGGATACAGTGCAAGTTGCATTATTAAAAGAATCAATACCACCTTCAAGATATAAAAATCAAATATTTTCAAAGCTGAATTCAAAAGGGGCTACTGGTTATTATGTACTAAATATGATTTCACAAATTGTTGCAGGATATTTATTTACAATAAATGGATATGTTCCAATGATATGTGCATTATCAATATTAATAATATCAACTTTGATATCGACACAATTTATAGAACCAAATAAAAAAGCAAAAGTAAATCTAAAAGAAACAATAGATATGGAAGAAATCAAAGATATAAAATCCGGATTTAAATTCGTTTTAAAATTAGAAAGATTAAAGGCTTTAATATTATCTGCTGCATTTATAAGTACGCTTTTAACAATATTAGATAATTATGAGGTTAATCTTTTGGAAAATATAAAATTATCTTCTATAATTATTGGTTGTGCTGGAGCTATGAATAGTCTAATAAGTGCAATAGCATCAAAAAGAGAAAATAAATTTAATAATATCTTTAAAAATAAATCTCTTACTGTACTATCATTAGGATTGTCAATAAGTGCAATAATTGCAGGAATTTGTGGAGTATTAAAGCTAAAAGAAAATATAATTGGAATTTTGATAATATTAAGTTCATATATGATATTAGGATTTGTGTGTGGAATGTATTATACAATAATAGATAGATATTTAATGAATTTTGCAAATAAAGAAATTGATACTAAAATAATGGCTGTATATAATTTAATTAGAAATGCATTTAGAGTTGTATTTGGATTTTTAGCTTCATTTATATTAGGAATTGCATCATCGGCAAATGCTCTTATAATAGTAGGTACTATTTTTACAATAATATTTATTGGAATAAACAAATATATGAAAACAAGGTTGGGATTAAAACCAGAAGAATATTCAAAAGATGAAAGAAAATATGATGAGTTCAAAGATGTTGAAAAAGTATAATTAAAAATATATATTTCTAAGAAGGAGAGAAGATGAAATTTACAAAAATTTTACCATCAAAATTAAATATTGGAGATACAATAGGAGTTGTAGCACCTTCCAATCCAATAATTGGAGATAATATAGAAGAACTAAATAGAGCCAAAGAGATTGTAGAAAAAAGTGGTTTTAAAGTAAAATATTCAAAGAATTTATTTTCGAACACAAATGGTTATTGTAGTACAGCAAAAGAAAAAGCAGAAGATATAAATGAAATGTTTGCAGATAAAAATGTCAAAATGATATGGTGTGCAAAAGGTGGAAATAATAGCAATTCTACATTTGAATATTTAGATTATGAATTAATAAAACAAAATCCAAAAATAATATGTGGTTATAGTGATATAACTTCTCTTACAAATATAATAACTGAAAAGACTGGATTAGTAACTTTTAGTGGAACAAATTTTAAAACAATAGCAACAGATGAAACAGATTTTAGTTACAAACAAGCCCTAAATAGATTTTTAAATGGAAGTTTAGAATTTGAACCAGAAAATGAGAATTATATAACAATTCAAGAGGGAAAAGTCAAAGGAGAACTTATAGGCGGAAATCTTTCTTTAACAAAAGAATTGGTATGTGGAAAATATTCAATAGATTTTACAGATAAAATTTTATTTTTAGAAGAATTAGGCTATGAGTCAGACCCAGTATTAGTAAGTAATTCATTATATTATATGAAACAAAATGGAGTATTTGATAAAATAAAAGGATTATGGATTGGAAATTATGAACATCAAAGTGGTATAACATTAGAAAAAATTATATTAGATGTTCTAGAAAATAAATATAAATTTCCAATTATAAAATCCAATAATTTTGGACACATAGAAAATAAAATAGTAATTCCAATAGGAACAAAAGCTGAAATAAATACAAATGAAAATATAAAAATCAAATTAATAGAAAAATGTATTAAAGATTAATATAATTGTTTTATAAGGGAGCAAAAAATGTTTGAAACATGGGAAGAATTAGAAAAATCAATAATAAATTGTAATAAATGCAAATTGTGTAAAACAAGACAAAATATAGTATTTGGAGTAGGCAATAAAAATGCAGATATAATGTTTATAGGTGAAGGTCCTGGAGCAGATGAAGATAGGTTAGGAGAGCCATTTGTTGGTAGAGCAGGAAAATTAATGAACATGGCATTTGGAATTGTAGGAATAAAAAGAGAAGAGGTATATATTGCAAATATTGTAAAATGTAGACCACCAGCAAATAGAAATCCAGAAGATGATGAGGCTACTGCTTGTTTAAATTATTTAAGAAATCAAGTTATTTTAGTAAAACCTAAAATTATTGTACTTTTAGGAAGTGTTGCTTTAAAAAATATTTTAGGAAAAGAGTATGGAATTACTGCTTCAAGAGGAAAATGGATTGAAAAAAAGGGAATAATGTATATGTCTACTTGGCATCCAGCTGCATTGCTTAGAGATGAGAGTAAAAAAGTTGATTTTATTCATGATTTAGAGATGGTCCAATCGTTTTATAAAAGGTAGTCAGTCCCATTGACTACCTTGAATTTTTATATTAAAATAAATATATATATAATAGAAAAATAAGAGGATTAAAAATGGAAGAAATACAGGAAAAAGCAAATTATTGCTTAAATTGCAAAGTAAAACCTTGCTCACTAAAAGGATGTCCTTTAAATAATAATATACCGGATTTTATAAAGGAAATAAAAGAAGAAAACTACAAAGAAGCATATAAAATTTTATGCCAAACGACAGTATTACCCGGAGTATGTGGTAGAATATGCCCACATATGAAGCAATGTCAAGGTAGTTGTGTTAGAGGAATAAAAGGAGAACCAGTTAATATAGGTGATTTAGAAGCATTTGTTTTTGATAAAGCAATAGAAGAAAATTTGAAATTGAAAGATTATATGCCACAGAAAACAAATGAAGAATTAAAATCTAAAAAAGTTGCTATTATAGGTGGAGGACCAGCAGGGTTAACTTGTTCAGCATTTTTAGCAAAAGAGGGAATACAAGTTACAATTTTTGAGAAGTATAATTATTTAGGAGGAATTTTAGTACATGGAATTCCAAATTTTAGATTAGATAAAAATGTTGTAGAAAATACTGTAAAGCAAATTTTAGATTTAGGTGTTCAAGTTAAATATGAAATGGAACTTGGAAAAAATTTAAAATTAGAGGAATTAGAAAATCAATTTGATGCAATATTTTTATGCATAGGAGCAAATAAGTCTGGAAAAATGGGTGTAGAAGGTGAAAACTTAAAAGGTGTATTTGGTGGAAACGAATTACTAGAATTTAATACACATCCAAATTATATAGGAAAAATAGTCTCTGTAATCGGCGGTGGAAATGTTGCCATGGATTGTGCAAGAACAATTAAAAAATTACGGAGCAAAACAAGTAAATGTCATATATAGAAGAGCAGAAAAACAGATGCCTGCAGAAAAAAAGGAAATAGAAGATGCAAAAAAAGAAGGAATTAATTTCTTATTTCAAAATAACATTGTAAAAATAATTGGGCAAGATAATGTTCAAAAACTAGAATTAATAAAGACAGAATTAGTAAAAAAAGAGGGAGAGACACGAGAAGTTCCTGTAAATATAGAAAACAGTAACTATTTTATAGATACAGACTATGTTGTTATGGCTTTAGGAAGTACAGTAAGTGATGAAGTTTTTGATTTAGGATTGACTTTAAATAAATGGGGGAATATCTACATAGATGAAAATTATCAAACCTCAAACTCTAAAATTTTTGCTGGTGGAGATTTAGCAGGATGTAAAGGAACTGTAGCTTGGGCAGCTCGTTCAGGAAGAGATGTTGCTGAAAAAATTATAGAAAAATTAAAAAATGAAAATGATAATTAAATATCATTTTCATTTTTTTCTATTTCATTAGAATTTCTAATAAAGAATTTTTTAATAAAATTAATAATTTTGGCTAATTTTGAAGTCTTTTCAGGCAATATAGATAACGAACTTTCAGCAATTCCTTTTTCTAATAAATTATATTTATGTTCTAAATCAACCATTTTAGAAACATAATAATCATTAAAGAAAGTGTAACCATCTGTTGAACCTAAATAGTCTTTAAAATTATATAGTTTTCTTCTATAATTTTCAACATCTTCTAGAGTTTTAATAGTATTAAAAGCTTTATTAAAATAGCTAGTAACAATTAAATTTTGAGTTTTTATAAATGTTGATGTGATTTTCTTTTTTAGTTCATCTATTTTTGCAATCATATTATCAACTTTTTTATTTCTATCATCTATTTGAATAATTTTATTATTAATTTTAATTATTTCTTCTTCAGCTTCTAAAATAACATCTATTGAATTTTGAATATTCATAAAATCTTTATAAGATGTAGCATTTATAAATTGATTTTTAAAATTATTATTGCTATTTATTGTACTTTCAAATAAAACATCTTCACCAATTAAATATGCAAGTTGATTTACCAGACAGCACTCAAGAGGGTAATATGAAGGACTTGTGGTTTCGAAACTTATATTAAAATATTTAACAAAATCCTTTGGTATACTTATTACTTTTGAAGCCATTAATTGTACTGAAGCTTCATTTAAGCCTAAACCATATATTTTAAATTCAGTATAATCGCAAAGCCCCATTCTAAGTAAGTAATTATTTTTATCTTTAACTTCTTGAATGTAGTGAATACACTCGTGAATTGCAAATTCTTCTAAATCTTCATCAGCGATATGTTCATTAAAATAAATAGAAGTGTTTTTATAAAAATAATTTGCCTCTGCCATACCTTCAGGCATTTTTGCAATATACATATTTAATCTTGATAATTTTATAAATAAATCGTTTTGATTAAGATTGAAATTTGGAAAGGTTTCACACAATCTAATAGATATATTTCGTGCTATTGAATTAATTCTTAAAGTGTCTAATTTTTTTATTACTTCAATTCCATCTTTTCTTAAATCTGATTCTACACTCATATATTTCTCCTTATAATTCTACTAAATATATTATACAATAAAATATAGCAATAAATATTACAAAAATATTAAAATAATATTAAGTTTTAATGACAAAAAATATTTTTTTGAAAATAGATTTATGGTGTAATTATTGGGAATGTAAAGGAAGGTTGACAAATGTCGAAAATTGTCTAAATGTTTTTATTGACACTTATTAGGTAATATTGTATAATGATGACATGATATGTTTTATATCAAATATTTAGAAAGGAGGAAAAAGATGGCAGATAAAGAAGTTATTGAAATGCTAAAGGATTTGAAAAAAGGGCAAGATGAGCTATTTAGAGGTCAAAATGAGTTGTTCAAAGGTCAAAATGAAAGAGACAATATATTAAACGAATTAAAAAAAGGGCAAGAAGAATTGTTCAAAGGTCAAAAACAATTATTTGAAGGTCAAGAAAAATTAATAAGCAGAGTTGATAAAATTGAAGAAAATCAACAAGAAATGAAAACAGAAATGACAAAAATAAGTCAAACTGTGGCTAGAATAGAAGTAGAACATGGAGAAAAACTTGAAATTTTATTAGATGTAGTTACAGGACATACAAAACAAATTAGTTCAATAAAAGAAAGAGTAGAAAAATGCGAAAAAAGACTAGATAATCATGATGACAAATTCTATGTTTTAAATTCAGCAGTTCAAGCGTATTAATTTCCAAAAAAATACCCTATTGAACTTCAAATTCAATAGGGTAGATATTTATATTTAAAAATCATAAAATTATTTAACAACAATATTATAAATTTTATTTTTAACATAAATTTCTTTAATAATATTTTTTCCATCTAATTTAGAATCAATAGCATTATGGACTTTTTCTTTTACAGAAGATTCATCTTCATCAACAGAAATAGTAATAGTTGCTTTTAATTTTCCATTAAATTGAATTGGTAAAGTTATTTCATCATCAACTGTTTTTGATTCATCGTATTCTGGCCAAGCATATGTAGAAATATCAGCTTCGAATCCAGAGATTTTATTAAGTTCTTCTGTTATATGTGGTGCAAATGGATTTAATAAAGTTAAAAATGTTTTGAATTCAGCTTTATTAATTTTTCCAATTTTGTAGAATTCATTAACAATTGTCATAAATGTAGATATAGAAGTATTAAATTTCATATCTTCAATATCTTGAGAAACTTTCTTAATAGCTTTATGCATCATTTTTTCAGTTTCTTTAGAGTAAGTATCTCCATCAACTAACATATTTTGCATGTTCCAAACTCTGTCTAAGAATTTACCACAACCACGAATACTTTCCATAGACCAGGCTGCAACTTGATCAAAAGGCCCCATAAACATTTCATAAACTCTAAATGTATCAGCACCAAATTCATTTACAATATCATCTGGATTTATAACATTTCCTTTTGATTTAGACATCTTTTCACCATTTGTACCTAAAATCATACCATGAGAAGTACGTTTTTGATAAGGCTCTTTTGTTGGAACAACACCAATATCATATAAGAATTTATGCCAAAATCTTGAATATAATAAGTGTAAAGTAGTATGTTCCATACCACCATTGTACCAATCAACAGGTGACCAATATTCTAAAGCTTCTTTTGATGCAAGTTCTTTATCATTATGTGGGTCCATATATCTTAAGAAATACCATGAAGAACCAGCCCATTGAGGCATTGTATCTGTTTCTCTTTTTGCAGGTTTACCACAGTGAGGACAAGTTGTGTTAATCCAATCTGTTTGTTTTGCTAAAGGAGATTCTCCATTTTCTCCAGGTGTGAATTCTTCAACTTCTGGTAATCTTAAAGGCAAATCTTTTTCATCAAGTGGAACCCAACCACAATCTTCACAATAAACCATTGGAATAGGTTCACCCCAATATCTTTGACGAGAAAATACCCAATCACGTAATTTATAATTAACTTTTTTAGTACCAATCTTATTTTTTTCTAAATATTCGATTACAGTTTTCTTAGCATCTTTAACTTCTAAACCATTTAAAAAATCAGAATTGATGAGTTTGCCTGTTGCAACATCAGTGAAAGCTTCTTTTGATAAATCAACATTTTCACCATCAACAACTTGAACAATTGGTAAATTAAATTTTTTAGCAAATTCATAATCACGAGTATCATGTGCTGGAACGGCCATTATTGCACCAGTACCATATGTGATTAAAACATAATCAGAAATCCAAATTGGAATTTCTTTATTTGTTAATGGATTTATAGCAGTAATACCTTTAATTTCAACACCAGTTTTTTCTTTATTTAATTCAGAACGTTCAAAAGCAGATTTTAAACTAGCTTGTTTTTGATATTCTTGAACTTCATCTAAGTTTTCAATCTTATCTTCTAACTCTTTTAAAATTGGATGTTCTGGAGAAATAACCATATAAGTTGCACCAAATAAAGTATCTGGTCTTGTTGTATAAACAGTTAAATTCTTATCCATATTAGCAATTTTAAAATTAACTTCAGCACCTTCTGATCTACCAATCCAATTTTTTTGTTGTACCTTAATTTTTTCTAAGAAATCAACATCATCTAAATCATCAATTAATTTTTGAGCATAATCTGTAATTTTAAGCATCCATTCGGATTTCTCTTTTTGAACAACAGGGCTACCGCATCTTTCACAAACACCATTAACAACTTCCTCATTTGCTAATCCAACTTTACATCCTGTACAGAAGTTGATAGGCATTGTTGTTTTATATGCTAAGCCATGTTTATATAATTGAATGAAAATCCATTGTGTCCATTTATAATATTCAGGATCTGTTGTGTCTATTTTTCTAGACCAATCAAAAGAAAATCCTAAAGATTTTAATTGCTCTGTAAAGTGAGCTATGTTTTGAGCTGTTGTTATTTTAGGATGAACATTTGTCTTTATTGCATAGTTTTCAGCAGGAAGACCAAATGCATCAAATCCTATTGGAAATAAAACATTATATCCTTGTAATCTTCTTTTTCTTGCAATTATGTCTAAAGCAGTATAACTACGTGGGTGTCCAACGTGTAATCCTTGTCCTGATGGATATGGGAATTCTATTAGTCCATACCATTTTTTCATTGTGTAATCATCTTTGGCATTGAAAGTTCCTTCTTTGTCCCATTTTTCTTGCCATTTTTTTTCTATCTCTTTAAAATTATAAGCCATAATTTTTCTCCTTTCGAAATCTCTCTAATATAAATGGTATTATATAACAAAAAGCCTTATGTTTCAATATATTTTAAAAAATAAGTCATAAATCCTCTTTTAAAATAAAATATAATATGATACAATACAAAATAGGTGATAAAAATGATAGTGAATCTAGAAAAAGCAAAAACTGAGTTTTTAAAATATACAGAAAATTATGATTTGACGAACGAAAATATAAGAAGAAAACAAGGGCATTCAATAAGAGTAATGAATATATCAAAACAAATAGCAGTTGAATTAAATTTATCTGATGACCAAATACAAATAGCAGCATTAATTGGTTTATTACATGATATAGCAAGATTTGAACAATATACACAGTATCAAACATATAATGACAATAGAAGCTTTGATCATGGTGATTATGGGGTAGAAATTCTTAATAAAGATATGAGAAAATATATTAAAACAGATAAATATGATAAACTAATAAAAATAGCAATAAAAAATCATAATAAATTTGAAATAGAAGAAGGACTAAATGAAGAAGAATCACTATTTGCAAAAATAATAAGAGATGCTGATAAAATAGATATATTGTATGAAGCAGTAAGCATGTTTTGGAATGGAGAAGAAAAAGATATAAATAATACCGAAATATCTTCTAAAGTAATGGAAAAAATAGAAGAAAGAGAATTAATAAAAAGAGATAAAAATAAGGCTTTTTGTGGTATAGACAAAGTTATGTCAGTATTGGCTTTTATTTTTGATATAAACTATAATCCAAGTTTTAAAATTATAAAAGAAAATGATTATATAAATAAAATAATAGATAGATTTGAATTTGAAGAAAAAGAGAAAGTAAGAAATATTGCATTACAATATTTACAAGAAAAGGAAAGATAATTAATGGGCAAAAAATTATTAATAACAGAAAAGCCATCTGTTGCAATGGAATTTGCAAAAGCGTTAAAGATAAATACAAATAGAAAAAATGGCTATTTAGAATCAGAGGATTGGATTATAACTTGGTGTGTAGGACATTTAGTAACAATGAGTTATCCAGAAAAATATGATGAAAAATTAAAATTTTGGAGACTAGATACGCTTCCATTTATACCAACAGAGTGGAAATATGAGATAATACCAGCAGTACAAAATCAATTTAATATAGTTCAAAGTTTAATGCAAAGAGAAGATATAGATGTTATATATAATGCAGGTGACTCTGGGCGAGAGGGAGAATATATACAAAGACTTGTTGTAATGATGGCTCATCCAAATCCAAAAGCTGAAATGAAAAGAGTTTGGATTGATTCACAAACAGAAGAGGAAATACAAAGAGGAATTAGAGAAGCGAAGGATTCATCAGAATACGATAGTCTTTCAGATAGCGCATATTTAAGAGCAAAAGAAGATTATTTGATAGGAATAAATTTTTCAAGACTTCTTTCAATAATTTATGGAAGAACATTAGCAACAAAAATAAATGAAGAAAAAGCTTCAATTTCAGTAGGACGTGTAATGACTTGTGTTCTAGGAATGATAGTTTCAAGAGAAAGGGAAATTCGAAATTTTGTAAAAACTAAATATTATAAAATTGTTGGAGAATTTGGAGATGAAAATTCATCATTTAAAGCAGAATGGAAAGTTAATGAAAAATCAAAAGTATTTGAAAGTATTGATTTATATAATGAAACAGGATTTAAAGATGAAAAAAAAGCAAGAGATTTTATAGTATCTCTTCAAGGAAAAGATGCAATAATTACAGAATTGAAAAAATCAAAACAAAAAGAAAATCCACCATTATTATTTAACTTAGCAGAAATTCAAAATGAATGTACCAAAAGATTTAAAATAAAGCCAGATGAGACACTAGAAATAATACAAAATTTATATGAAAAAAAATTAGTTACATATCCAAGAACAGATGCAAGAGTTTTATCAACAGCAGTTGCAAAAGAAATTTCTAAAAATTTAAATGGAATTACAAGAGGCTATAAAGATGAAGAAGTTCAAGGCTATTTGAAGAAAATGATAGAAGAAAAATATCCAACAAATAATTTAGCAAAAACAAAGTATGTAAATGATAGTAAAATAACAGATCATTATGCAATAATTCCAACAGGTCAAGGGTATGAAAATTATGATAAATTACCTGACTTACAAAAACAAGTATATAAAGTAATCGTTAAAAGGTTTTTAGCAATTTTTTATCCACCAGCAGAATACAATAAAATTCAAGTTACAGTAAATGTAGAAAATGAAACTTTTTATTCAAGTGGAAAAGTTTGCTTAAATCAAGGCTATTTAGAGATATTAAAACCTGTTGAAAATAAAAAATCAACAGATAGTGATGAAAAAGAGGAAAACTCACAAAATACTAACTTAGATATATTAAAAAATCTAAAAAAAGGTCAAAAGGTTAATTGCATAAATTATGAGACAAAAGAGGCAGAAACTTCACCTCCATCAAGATATAATTCTGGTTCAATTATATTAGCAATGGAAAATGCAGGAAAATTAATTGAAGAGGAAGAACTAAGAGAACAAATAAAAGGTGCTGGAATAGGAACAAGTGCTACTAGAGCAGAAATAATGAAAAAGCTAGAAAAAATTAAATATATACAAATAAATTCAAAAACACAAATTATTACACCGACAGAAAAAGGAGAAATAATTTATGACATTGTAAATAATTCAATGCCTGATATGTTAAATCCAAAACTTACTGCAAGCTGGGAAAAGGGTTTAGATATGGTTGCAAAAAAAGAAATTCAACCAAATGAATTTATGACTAAATTGACAAATTATATTCATTCAAAATTTAATAAATTAGTTGTGAAATGGTAAAAAAAGAAAGGGGAGAGAAAGCTCAGTGCTATCTCTCCTTAAAAATAATATTGCTGTTATTTTACAGCGTATGGACATCTGCTTGTACCATCTTCATCTGGTACGCAGCTGTTTGGTGTAATCCCAAACATTTTCCTTGCATTTTTTTGTGTCTGAGAAGGATTGGTTTTATCTAAACAAGCACCTCTACATTCTCTACATTTTGTTCCTATTGTCTTGCAAGTATATTGAGTCATAAAATTCCTTTCTGCCCTCGTATTATTGTTGTTGAGGGACTTTATACATATGTTTTTAGTTACATTATCATTATAACACACTTTACATAAAAAAGCAATAGAAAAGGAGACAAATTGTCTCCCTTATAGAATTTTTAGAAATTATTAATGTTTTCTTACAAAATATTACCGCGAATCCTTGGAGTAGAATCAGCTGGAGAAGCAACTTTGTAATTAAAAGTTGTTATTATAGCCTCTTTCTTTGGACAATCCAATTCTAAATCCTTTAGCAATTTTTTATATGTTTCATTGTAAGCGCTTAGATGACAAATGTTATACATTGCTATCTCCTTATCAATGAATGATGATAAACTATTAAATTGAAAATTATTCAGATTATCATCAAACAGATAATCTAATGCTTGGTTTTTCCACCGTTCAATAGGTGAAGTGGTAGGTAAAGCCACAGTAATTTGATTCATATCTTGCATAAAAATCCTCCTAAAATTAAGCTTATTAGCCTTGATAATTAAATTATAGCATAATTTTATAAAAAAATCAAAAAAATGATTGAAATACTTTCATTTGAATAAAAAATATAGTATAATAATAAAATCAAAAGAGGAGAAAAGTTAAATGAATACAATAATAGGAGAACTAGGAAAATCAAATAAATTTGTAGATTTAAGTAATCAAATAGAAAATAAAAAAAGTCCGATATCAATATCGGGCTTAACTGACGTTGGAATGGTAGAATTATTATCAGCAATAAATCAATACAACAAAAAGCCAATTTTACTAATAACATACAACGAAATACAAGCAAAACAAATATTAGAAATTATAGAAAACTTCGAAAAAGAAAAAGCTGTATTATTTCCAAAAAAAGAAATAGTAACATATGATTTTGTTGCAGAAAGCAAAGATTTACCATATGAAAGAATTGAAACATTAAACAAAATAAAAGATAAAAAAAATCTAATAGTAGTAACAACAATAGAAGCATTAATGCAAAAACTACCACCAAAAGAAATTCTTTTTAAAAACATATTAGAATTTAAAGTTGGTGATATTTATAATTTAGAGGAATTAAAGAAAACACTTGTAAATTTAGGTTATTCAAGATGTGAATTTATAGAAGGAAGAGGACAATTCAGTGTAAGAGGTGGAATTGTTGATATTTCTATAAATGAAACCTTAGGAGTTAGAATAGAATTTTGGGGAGATGAAGTTGATTCTATTAGAAACTTTAATATTACAAGTCAAAGGTCAATAAATACATTAGATAAGATAAAAATTTATCCAGCACATGAATTTGTTTTAGATAATTCAATAGAAGAAATTTGTAAAAAAATTACAAAAAAATTAACAGAAGAAAAGCAAGAAGAAATATTAGAACAAGATATTGAACAAATAAAAGCTGGAAATTATATTTCGAAAATAGATAAATACTTTAATGAATTTTATGATAAACAATCAACTTTATTAGAATATCTAAATGATAATTATTTGATTATATTAGATGAAATAAGCAAAATTGAAGCAAGACAAAGAAATATATTACAAGATAATTCGAATTTAATAAAAAATTTAATAGAAAAAGAAAAAATAGTACCAGAGGCATTAGAAAATATAACTAGCATAGATTTAAATCAATTAGAAAATGAAAAGTCAGTAATTTATTTTGAAAAGCAAGATATAGTTACAAATAGACAAGCTGAAAAATATACATTCAATTATAGACAAATAAATTATTATAAAAGTGAAATTGAAAATTTATTTGAAGATATAAAAAGATGGAATAAAGAACAAAAAAGCATATATGTAATGGTATCAACAAAGGAAAAAACAAAAAAATTAAAAGAAATCTTAGAAAAAGAAGAAATAGCTTGTACAATAGATGAAAAACTTGATAAAACAATAATAGTAAAATCAACAGAAAAAATAGTAACAATAACAATAGGAAAATTACCAAACGGATTTGAAAATTTTGAAATAAATCAAGTTGTAGTATCTGCTGATGAATTAATTGAAGGAAAGAAAAAGAAAACTTTTGCAAATAAAGCATATAAAGAAGGAGAAAAAGTAGTATTTGCAGATTTAAAAATAGGAGATTATGTTGTACACAAAAATTATGGAATAGGAATTTTTGTTGGTGTAAATACTATTACTGCAGATGGAACAACAAAAGATTATATAAAACTAAAATATAAAAATGATGCAATTTTATATGTACCAACTAGCCAATTAGATTCAATAAGAAAATATGTTGGAGGAGATGCAATAAATCCACCAATAAATAGCTTAGGAAGTAAAGATTGGATTAAAACAAAAGAAAAAGTAAAGAAAAATTTAAGAGCTGTTGCAAAAGAATTAATAGAATTATATGCAAAAAGAGAAAAAGCAAAAGGCTATGCGTTTAGTAAAGATACACCATGGCAAAGTCAATTTGAAAATAGTTTTCCATATCAAGAAACAGATGACCAATTAAGATGTATTGAAGAAGTAAAAAAAGACATGGAAAATCAAAGACCAATGGACAGATTACTTTGTGGTGATGTTGGGTATGGAAAAACAGAAGTTGCAATAAGAGCAGCCTTTAAAGCTGTTATGGACCATAAACAAGTTGCATATTTAGTACCAACAACAGTATTAGCACAACAACAATATGAAGAATTTAGAGACAGAATGGCAGAATTCCCAATAAAAGTAGATATACTAAACAGATTTAAGAGTAAAAAATATCAAGATGAAGTAGTAAAAAAATTAAAATTAGGAGAAGTTGATATTGTAGTTGGAACACATAGGATGCTTAGTAAAGATGTAGAATTTAAAGATATTGGACTATTAATAATAGATGAGGAACACAGATTTGGAGTAAAAGCAAAAGAAAAAATAAAAGAATATAAATCAAATATAGATGTATTAACAATGACAGCAACACCAATTCCTAGAACAATGCATATGTCAATAGTTGGAATAAGAGATATGTCAGTAATATATGAGCCACCTCATAACAGAAAACCAGTTCAAACTTATGTATTAGAGTACGATCAAGAAGTTATAAAAGAAGCAATAACAAAAGAGTTAGAAAGAGATGGCCAAGTGTTCTATATTTATAATAGAGTAGATACAATACAAAAAAAGGCTGATGAAATATCAAGACTAGTTCCAGAAGCGGAAGTAAGTTATGCACACGGACAAATGTCAGGAAATCAAATAGAAGAAATAATGCAAGATTTTATTGACAAAAAATCAAATGTGTTAGTATGTACAACAATACTAGAATCTGGTATAGACATTGCAAATGCCAATACAATTATAGTAGAAAATGCAGATAGAATGGGATTAGCGGCATTATATCAAATAAGGGGAAGAGTAGGAAGGTCTGACAGACAAGCATATGCATATATAACATATAGAAAAGACAAAATGTTATCAGAAGAAGCAGACAAAAGACTAAAAGCAATAAAAGAATTTACAGAATTTGGTTCAGGATTTAAAATAGCAATGAGAGATTTGGAAATAAGAGGAGCAGGAAGTTTGCTTGGAGAAATCCAATCAGGTCATTTAGAACAAGTTGGATATGATACATATTGCAATCTATTAGATGAAGTAGTAAAAGAAATGCAAGGAACTGAAATTGAACCAGATATAGACATTCAAATTGACTTAAATGTAACAAGCTATATTCCAGATGAATACATAGAAGATTCAGCACAAAAAATAGAAATCTATCAAAATATAGCATTATGTAGGAAAGAAGAAGATATACAAAATGTGGTTGATGAAATAATAGATAGATTTGGAAATATGCCAGCTGAATTAGAAAATTTATTAGATATAGCAAGAATAAAATACTTAGCAAAACCATTTTCAATAAGTAAAATAGCAAGTAAGAGAACTGCTGTAGTATTTACTTTTGAACAAAGTAAATATGAAATAGACTTACAAAAATTACTAAAAATATATAAAAATAGAATAAAATTTTCACCAGGAATAAAAACAATGATTACACTTGAAATAGGTACAACAAACGAAAGACAAATATTAAATGATGTTACAGAGTTTTTAAAACAATTGTAACTAATAAAGATTGTTTGAAAGAGGAGAAAAAATGCAAGTTATTACAAGTAAAGATAATGAATTTATAAAACATATAAAAAAATTAAAAGATAAAAAATATAGAGACATAAGTAAAGAATTTATTATTGAAGGAATTAAGTTGATAAAAGAAGCAATAGAAGAAAAAGCTAAAATTAAACAAATTGTTATTTGCGATAATTGTCAAAATGCAGACATTATTCCAAAAGAATTGAGGTATGAAATTGCTAAATATGAATGTGTGTATGTTAGCGACAAGATTTTTAAGAGTATAACTGAAGTAAATACACCTCAAGGGATATTAGCAATTATAGAAAGAAATAATTCAAATGAACAAGAAGCGGAAATAGATTATACACAAGATATAATTGTTGCATTAGATGATATACAAGACCCGGGAAATTTAGGTACAATTTTAAGAACAGTAGATAGTGTAGGGCTTAACCAAATATTAGTGTCTAAAGGAACAGCAGATTGTTATAATCCAAAAGTTGTTCGTTCAACAATGGGGGCAATATTTAGAGTAAAAATTATTGAATGTGAAAATTTAGAAAAAACTTTAAAGGAAGTAAGAAAACATAAATTTAAATTAGTTGTAACTTCTTTGCAAACTGAAAAAAGCTTATATGATGTGAAATTTGATAAGAAAGTTATTGTTATAGGAAATGAGGCAAATGGTGTTGAACCTAATATTCAAGAGATGGCAGATGAAAAGATAAAAATACCTATGCTAGGTAAAACCGAAAGTTTGAATGCTTCTGTTGCAACTGGGGTTGTACTATATGAGTATGTTAGACAAAAATTGACATAATACACAAAAAGATGTATAATATAAATTATACAATGCATTACGGCAAAGATTATTTGCTAATTGTTACCAATTTACTTTTTCATTTTTACGATTTTAAATTAGGCATAAAGAAGGAGATACAAGATGAATTTTGAAGCAAATAATGTAGTTATACTGGAAGGAACAATAGAAACTTGTTTTAAATTTGACCATAAGTATAGAGATATAAGTTTTTATTGTTTTACGTTAGCTGTAAAAAGACCAAGTGGGACTATTGACTATGTACCTTGTTCTGTTTCTAGTAAGATTATTGGAAATATTAGAGATTGGACTGGTAGAAGTATCAAGATTATAGGAAAATTTAATTCGTATGAAAAACAAGAGCATGGGAAGTCACGAGTGATAGTACAGGTAAATGTCTTGAATATGGAGTTGATTTCTCCAAAAGAAGTTGATGAAAATACGGTGTTTTTAGTTGGGAAGGTAGTGAATGTTTCAAAAACAAGAATAACAGCTGCTGGAAGGTTATTTTTATGTATAAAAGTATCCGTGAAAAAGAACAATGATAAAAGAGATTTTTTCTCAGTGGTTCTTTGGAAAGATAAGATGGATGAGACAAAAAGTGTAGCGAAAGGTATGGATATAAAGTTAGTTGGTCGGATTGAGACCAGAATGAATAATGAAAGAACTGTTTGTAAAGTTGCAACTAAGAAAATAGAATTAAGTGGAAGCGATGAGTTAGCTAGCTAGTTATTTAGAAAAAGTAAATTGGACAGAGAAAACTATAAAAATATAGTTCTCTCAATTTATTAAAAATATAAAAATTAGAATAAATAAAAAATATGGAGGAATAAAAATGAAAATAAATGTAGTATTAGTAGAACCAGAAATACCACAAAACACGGGAAATATTGCAAGAACATGTGCTGCAACAGGAGGAAAATTACATTTAGTGCATCCGTTAGGGTTTAGCATTACAGAAAAAGCAGTAAAAAGAGCAGGTTTAGATTACTGGGACAAATTAGAAATAGAAGAACATGATTCATTTGAAAAATTTTTAGAAAAATATAAACCAGAAGAAAATAATATGTTTTTTGTAACGACTAAAGGAAAACATGTTTATTCTGAACCAAACTATAAAGAAATGGAAGAAGTATTTGTATTATTTGGAAAAGAAACTAAAGGCTTGCCAGAAGATGTACTAGTAAAATACATAGATAAAACAATTAGAATTCCAATGAGACCAACATTAAGGTCATTAAACTTATCTAATTCTGTTTCTATCGTAGTTTATGACATATTAAGACAAAAAGAATTTGAAGAACTTGAAGAAATAAGTAGTTATTTTAATAATAAAGGAATGATTTAAGACAAAAAGTTACAATAAGTAACAAACTTCTACAAATTACTCTTATAACATTGGTAAAGATTTCAAAAATAATTGAAATTTTTACATTTTTATGTTAATATGAACTTATAATAATATTATTATAAAATTCAAATCGAATAAGATTTATATCAAAAATCCAATTTTAAATCTAGTTAAAAATCCAAAAAATACCGTAGAAAAAAATGAAAGGAGTGATTGATTGTATTATTTTTCATATAATGACTACATGGACTATACAAATAATAAAAAAGTAGAAAATATTAAAAAAATCAATTATTTAGAAGAAGAAAAAGAAAATTATGTTAGAATAGATGAAGTATTAGAAAAAGAACAAATAAAAATAAAAGAGTCATTAAAAAATAAAAGTAAAATACTAAAATTCTTGAACTCATATTTAAAATTATCAGACCCAATAGAAAAAAATAATTTAGAAGATTGTAGTAATATAATTCAAAAGGAAAAAGAGAGTTTTTTGTATAAAATAAAGGGAAAAGAAATTTATATATTTATAAAAATTTCAAATGCAAAAGATAATAATTTAATATATAAGATATTCAATCTAGCAATGGAAATAATAAATTACTGGAATAATAATATGATGAAAAAATCATTAAGATATCCAATAGTAATACCAATTGTAATATATACAGGAAATGAAGACTGGCAGGAAAATTACGATTTTTCCAAATACATAAATTATGAAAATAACGGAATATATCTTCATTATAATTTAATAAAGGCAAAACAATTTATTAAATATTTTGATTAGAAGTTATTAGTAAAAATATATTGACATATTATTCTATAAGTGCTATATTTACAAACAAGGAAAGAGGTGTGGTATATGTTACCGGATTATAGTGTAATTGGAAGAAGAATAAAGAAAACAAGAATAAAAAATAAATTAAAGCAAGAAACTTTAGCTGAGAAAATAGATGTATCAGTTGCATATTTAAGTAGAGTAGAAAGGGGAAATGCTCAGATTAATCTAAAAAGATTAACACAAGTAGCTGAAATATTAGGAGTTTCACCAGGATATTTATTAACAGGGAGTAATATAAAATCAAAAGACTATATGAAAGATGATTTTATAGAATTATTGGGAAAATGTACTCCATCTCAACAAAGATTAATATACCAGATAGCAGAATTAATTTATAAAAATGGAATTGAAATGAATTGACATTTAAAATAAAATGTTGTATAAGATAGTCTGAAAGGAGATTTATTATGTTAAAAGAATTTGGAGAAAGACTATTGCATAGACAAGATAAAACAACAAAAGTAGTAAATCAAATTGATGAGGTTTATAAAAAGAGTTTAGAAGATGATGAAATAAAAGATGCTGAACAAAGTGCAGCACAAAAAGTTATAGAATACGTTAGAAAAAATCCTGAAAACGCAACAGAGATTTTAAAAGGAATTTTGGAAAAAGAAGAAATTCCAAATAAAGTATTTGAAAAAACAGCAACAACAATATCAAAAATGGATGAAATCCCAGATAAAATCATTCCTAAAGCTGTGGCAGACAGTGAAGTAGATGTACCAGATCAAATAATTGAAAATATAATCGAAAATGGAGATGTAAATAGAAAAGAAAAAATAGAATTAATAAATAATCTTGAGAATGAAGAATTAAAACAAAAACAAGTTGAAGAAGAATTAAAGCAAATATATGAAAATTGTAGTGATACAAATGAATCAGAATTAGTACATAAATTAGAAATGACAAAAATTGTTCAAAAAAATTCTAGTATAAAAAAATTAGAACAAGCTATAATTGCAAAAAAAATGGCTGTAAATTATAAAAGATTTGGAGGAACAAAAATAAGCACATTATCAAGATATTTATCAGAAGAAGAAATGATCGAAATAAACCTTCCAGAAATGGTGTATGAAGAATATAAAAAAATTAGTGAAAAAGATGAAAAAAACAAAGTTGATAAATCAAATTTGAAAGTACAAATATTAGAAGAAATAGCAAAGAAGGTTGCTAATAATTATCAAGAAATCGGAGATTTTGTAATTCCTCAGTCAAAAAATATGACACAATTAACAAGAAAAGAAGAAGACAAATTTATTAAAGCTATTGAAACATATGTAAGAAAAAAATTAAAAGGAACAGATGTTACAAGTATAAGAGATCAAATAAGAGGTAGAGATGCTAATATGCAATTAAAGCAATATATAGAAAAGATGAGAAAACTACCAAAATCACAATTAGAAATTTTTATAAATAACACAGAAGAACTTGTAGAAAATAATGAAGAACTTACAGTATATAAAGAATTAAAAGATAGCGGAATAATAGGAAATTTACAAAAATTAACTGATAATAAAAGAAAAGATTATATAAAAGTTTTAAATTATGCTGTACAAAAAAGAGTAGAAGAAAAATCTCATAATAACCCAAATGATGAACCAGAAATATAAAAAAGTGATAGAAAATTTAATTTAAGTTTTCTATCGCTTTTTTAGTGCTATTAATAATTAATTCGGAACTATTAAAAATGTTTTACATAAAATATAGTAGGATAAATAAAAAGGAGGCAACTTATGAATGAAATATTAGAAGTAAAAAATATAGGAAAAAAATATCAAAATAAAGAAGGCGAAGTTCAAGCTTTAAAAAATGTGAATTTTAGAGTAAAAGAAGGTGAATTTGTTAGTATCATAGGTCCAAGTGGGTGTGGTAAATCAACATTACTTTCAATTATTGCAGGCTTAGAAAAAAAGTCAGAGGGAGAAATCTACATAGAAAATAAAAAAGTAGATGGAATATCATCAAAAATAGGATATATGCTTCAAAGAGATTGCTTATTAGAATGGAGAAATATATTAAGTAATACATTATTTGGATTAGAAATAAAGGGAATAAAAAGCAAAGAAAATATTGAATATGTAGAGGAATTGCTCAAAAAATATCATTTATATGAATTTAAAGATAAATACCCATCTGAACTTTCAGGAGGAATGAGGCAAAGAGTTGCATTAATTAGAACACTTGCAGTAAAACCCAAAATATTATTATTGGATGAAGCATTTTCAGCCTTAGACTATCAAACAAGAATAATGGTAACAAATGATATATATTCAATATTAAGAAAAGAAAAAATAACAGCTATTATTGTAACACATGATATATCTGAAGCAATAAGTATGTCAGATAGAGTACTAGTACTAAGTAAAAGACCAGGGACAATAAAAGATATTCATAAAATAGATTTTGAGATAAAAAATAGAACACCAATAAATTGCAGACAAAGTCCAAAATTCAGTAAATACTTCGATGTTTTATGGAAGGAGCTGGGAGTGAATGAAAATAAATAAAATATCACAAGAACGAAAAAAATATTTAAAAAATATAAGAAAAAATAAAGTATTAGTACTAATTACACAAATTATGGTTTTAGTTGGATTTTTGGCTATTTGGGAGGTTTTAGCTAATAATAAAATAATTGATAGTTTTATAACAAGTCAGCCAAGTAGAATATTAAAAACCTTTATGAATTTATCTTCAAACAATTTACTTACACACATAAAAGTTACAGCATATGAGACTATTGTGGGCTTTGGACTAGGAACAATGATGGGACTTATTATAGCAATAATATTATGGTGGTCAAAGTTTTTAGCTAAAGTATCTGAACCTTTTTTAGTTGTTTTAAATAGTTTGCCTAAGGTTGCTCTTGGACCAATTATAATAATCTGGGTAGGTTCAGGAACACCAGCAATAATAGTTATGGCTATAGCAATATCATTAATAGTAACAATTCTAGAAATATTAAATGGATTTTTAAAAACAGATAAAGAAATAATAAAAATGGCAAAAACGTTTCAATGTACCAAATTGCAATTACTAACAAAAATAGTAATGCCATCAAATATAGGAACATTTATAAATTCATTAAAAGTAAATATAGGATTGTCTTTAGTAGGGGTAATATCAGGAGAGTTTTTAGTATCAAAAGCAGGACTTGGTTATTTAATAGTGTATGGAGGGCAAGTTTTTAAATTAGATTTAGTAATGACAAGTGTAATAATATTAGGAATATTAGCAGGAATAATGTATGGTGCAGTTTTATTAATTGAAAAATTTATCCAAAAAAGAATTTAAAATTGAAAAAATTAAATAGGAGGATTTTAAATTGAAAAAGAAGACAATTGTAATTTTAATAATATTAATATTTGTTGCTATTGCAATAGGTGCTATAATTGTTAAAAATTCAAACAAGAATAATGGCGTACAAGATGGAATGCAAAAAATAAAAATGAGTGAAGTAACACGTTCTGTTTTCTATGCACCACAATATGTAGCAATCAATAATGGTTATTTTAAAGATTGTGGAATAGAAATAGAATTAACAACAGGTCAGGGAGCAGATGCAGTAATGACTTCTGTATTATCAGGTGAATCTCAAATAGGATTTGCGGGACCGGAAGCATCAATATATGTCTACAACGAAGGAAAAGAAGACTATACTCAAGTATTTGCACAGCTAACAAAAAGAGATGGTTCGTTTTTAGTATCAAAAGAGAAAAATGATAATTTTAATTGGAGCGATTTAAAAGGAAAAACAGTAATACCAGGAAGAAAAGGCGGAGTGCCTTATATGACATTAGAGTATGTTATAAAACAAAAAGGCTTAAATCCAAAAACAGATTTAAAATTAGATGACAGTATAAAATTTGATTTAATGGCAAGTGCTTTTACATCTGGAACCGCAGACTATGTGACTTTATTTGAGCCAACAGCTTCAAATATTCAAAAATTAGGAAAAGGTTATATTGTTGCTTCAGTAGGAAAAGAAGCAGGAGAAATACCATATACAGCATATTTTGCTAAAAAAAGCTATATACAAAATAATGAAAAAATGATACAAGAATTTACAAATGCAATTTATAAAGGACAAAAATGGGTAAAAGAGCATACAGCTAAAGAAATTGCAGAAGCAATTCAAAGCTTCTTCCCAGATACAGATTTAGAATTACTTACAACAGCGGTACAAAGTTATAAAGATATAGATGCTTGGAATGAAACACCAGTATTAAAAGAGGAAAGTTTTAATAAATTGCAAGATGTTATAAGTGAGGCAGGAGAGTTAAAACAAAAAGCTCCTTATGATAAAATTGTTAATAATAATTATGCATATAATGCTTGTAAATAAAGTAATATTTGACAATTTGAAAATAAAATGCTAAAATTAAAAAACAAAAATCTAAAGAGATGTTTTGTATATAACTCAGAGCAATTCAGGAGGAAATGTTATGGAATTACGGCGTAATAAGAAAAAAGAAGGATTATATCGTGGAAAAAAACTCCATGAAATACCTGGCTATTTATGCATAAGTTGTAGACACAATTGTGAAAAGTATGATGATATCTGTAAAGGATATCAGAAAAAACGCAAACGCTAAGTAATTACTAAAAATAGAACAGTTTGGAATATTCCAAATTGTTCTATTTTTATTTACAAAATTATTGTAATAACATTAAAAATATGATATATTGTACAAAAAGAAAAATTGGAGGGATACATATGATAGCACTAGGTGCAGACCATGGAGGATACAAATTAAAAGAAAAAATAAAAAAATACTTAGAAGAAAGTGGAATAGAATATAAAGATTATGGAACAAATTCAGAAGAAAGAACAGATTACCCAATATATGCTAAAAAAGTAGCAGAAGCAATACAAAATAAAGAATGTGATAGCGGAATTTTAGTATGTAGATCAGGTTATGGAATGACAGTTGTAGCAAACAAGTTTAAAGGAATAAGAGCTGCAGCAGTAATGAATGAAGAATCAGCAAAATTTGCAAAAGCTGATGATGATATAAATGTAATCACATTAGGAGGAGACTATCTTACAACAAATGAAGCAATTTGCATAATAAGAAATTGGTTAGCAACAGAATTTAAAGGTGGAAGATATGAAGAAAGAATTAAGATGGTAGAAGAAATAGAAAAAAATAATATGAAATAAAAATTGGAGGAAACATTATGTGGGGAGATATAGCAATAGCATTTATTCTTGCATTTGTAGTAACATTTGTAACTACACCATATATGATAAAAATAGCAAAAAAAGTAGGAGCTGTTGATATTCCAAAAGACGAAAGAAGAGCACATAAAAAAGCAATACCTAAATTTGGTGGACCAGCTGTAATTTTAGGATTTCTAATTTCAACAATATATTTACTTATTGTAATGAGTATGGAACACACTATAAATTTATTTGATTTTCAACAATATTGGAAAAAACTTCTAGGATTTTTATCTGGAATATTAATTATATCAGCATTTTGTGTAGTTGATGATATAAAAACAATAAAACCAATAACAAAATTGACAGGACAATTAATTGGAGCTATAATAGTTGCTGCTTGTGGAATTAGAATAGAGGGAATAACATTACCATTTATAAATTTACCAGAAATACATGAAATAACTTCAGTATTACTTACAATAGCATGGATTGTTATTGTAACAAATGCAATAAATTTAATGGATGGTTTAGATGGATTATCTTCTGGAATAGCTGTTATATCAGCAATTTCACTAATGGTTATATTTGTATTAAATGGCTCAGCATTAATATCAGTAGTGTTAATAACAGCTTTAGCTGGAGCTTTAGTAGGATTTTTGCCATTTAATTTTACACCAGCAAAAACTTTTCTAGGTGATACAGGTTCAAACTTTTTAGGATTTTCTTTAGCGGTAATTTCAATATTGGGTTCAGCTAAAACATATACTGCAGCAGTAATTGTTTTACCTTTAATAGTTTTAGGACTACCTATTTTTGATACGGTATGGGCAATTATTAGAAGACTAATAAAAGGAAAATCAATTAAAGCTGTATTTAAAGCAGATAAAGGACATTTACACCATAGAATAGTAGCAAAAGGATTTAGTCAAAAACAAGCTGTTTTAATATTATATGGAATAAGTGCAATATTTGGAATGTTTGCAGTTATATTATGTGATAGTGGAATATGGAAAGCATTATCATTCTTGCTTATTGTAATAGTCGCTGTTGCAGCAGGGTATAAAAACTTTTCAGTTGAAAGAACTGGAAATGAACAATATGAATGTACACAATGCAAATATATATATAATCCAAAATATGGAAATGAAAAAGCGGGAATTGCAAAAGGGACAAAATTTGATGACCTTCCAGATGAATGGGTATGCCCAGTATGTGGTGAAGGAAAAGATATGTTTGAAATACATCAATAGTAAAAATAAAAAGGAGAAAGAAAATGCAAGATGAAATAATCAAATTTCTTGCTTATAATGGAAAAATTTCAGTTGTATGTATAAATTCAACAGAAATGGTAGAAAAAGCAAGAGAAATTCATGATTTAAGCCCAGTTACTACAGCAGCCTTTGGAAGAATGTTAACAATGACTGCTATAATGGCAAATGAAATGAAAAATGCAAAAGATAAAATAACAATACAAATTAAAGGAAATGGACCAATCCAAATGATGCTTACAACAGCAAATAATTTTCCAAAAATAAAAGGGTATGTAGCAAATCCAGTTGTAGACTTACCATTAAATGAATTTGGAAAATTAGATGTAGGACAAGCTATTGGAAATGGTTATATAAATGTAATAAAAGACATCGGACTAAAAGAACCATACATTGGAATATGTCCATTAGTATCAGGGGAAATAGCAGAAGACTTTGCAGAATATTTTGCAAAATCAGAACAAAAAAATACAGCAGTAGCACTTGGAGTTTTAGTAGATAAAAATGGAGTAAAATCTGCTGGAGGATATATAATTACACCAATGCCAGATGCAACAGAGGAAGAAATATCAAAAATAGAACAATCAATATTTAAAACTGGTGCAATATCAAGAATGTTAGATGAAAAATTAAGTTTAATAGATATTGCTAAAAAAGTAACAGGAGATGAAAATATCGAAGTTATAGAAGAAGGAATTAGACCAGTATATGAATGTGATTGTTCAAAAGAAAATATGGCAGATGCTTTAGCCACTCTTGATGAAACAGAGTTAAAACAAATGATTGAAGAAGATGGAAAAGCTGAATTAGTTTGTCATTTTTGTAATAAAAAATATGATTTTTCAAAGGAAGAATTAGAAGGAATTTTAGTAAAAAAGGAGAGTAAATAAAATGGAAAATAAAATATTAATATTCGGGCACAAAAACCCAGACACAGATACAATATGTTCTGCATTAGTAAAGGAAATATTAAACAAAAAGAATGGATGCGAAAAATCAAAAGCAGTAAGATTAGGAAATGTAAATAAAGAAACACAATACGCATTAAAATATTTAGGGTTAGAAGAACCAGAATTAATTGAAAAAGTTGAAGAAGGACAAGAAGTAATATTAGTAGACCACAATGAATTTAATCAAAGTGTAGAAGGAATAGAAAAAGCAAAAATCCTAGAAGTAGTTGACCATCACAGAATATCAAATTTTGAAACATCAGAACCATTATACTACACAGCAAGACCATTTGGTTGTACATCAACAATATTATTTGAAGAATTCAAACAAAACAATATTGAAATTGAAAAAACAGAAGCAGTATTAATGGCAAGTGCAATAATTTCTGATACATTATTATTAAAATCACCTACAACAACAGAACATGATAGAAAAGCATTAGAAGAATTAGGAAAAATAGCTGACATAAACATAGAAGAATACGGATTAGAAATGTTAAAAGCCGGAACAGATTTAGATGATTTTTCTGAAGAAGAATTAATAAATTTAGATGCAAAAAGCTTAGATAAAAATGGAACGAAATTTGTAATAGCACAAGTAAATACAGTAAGTATAGAAGATGTATTAAAAAGAAAAGAAAAATTAGAAGTTGCTATGAATAAAGAAATAGAAGAAAAAGGATTAAGTTTATTTGTTTTAGCAATAACAGATATTTTAAATAGTAATTCAGAAATAATTGCTTTAGGAGAAAAAGCAGATGCTGTTGAAAAAGGATTTGAAAAGAAATTAGAAAACAATACAGCATTCTTAGAAGGAGTTGTTTCAAGAAAAAAACAATTATTACCATCAATAGATAAAAATATATAATTAAATATAGTTTTACGAAAGAAAAATAGGTAGAAAAAATCTGCCTATTTTTCAATTCTTGACAATTTTGGAAAATTATAGTACAATGTAATACGTATGCACAAAGATGAATATAATATAATAAGGAGTAATATAATGAAATCAAAAATGAATATAAGAAGTATAATTTTGGTGGCAATTTTAAGTTTATCAAGCTTACTTTTTATAAATATGAGTTTTGCAGCAAATACAGCAAAGGTAAAAGTCGAAACAGCAAATCTTAGGGAACAACCATCTCAGGATGCAAAAATACTAGAATTAGCATCAATAGGAGAAGAAGTAGAAGTATTAGAAAAATCAGGAGATTGGTACAAAGTAAAATACAAAAATATTACAGGGTATGTAAGAAGTGATTTAATAGAAGTTGCTCAAACAACTTCAGCAAATGTCGAAACAGTATCTGAAACAACAGATAATAATGAAGAAACAAAAACAGAAAATGTAACAAATACTGAAAAATCTGAAACAGAAAGTACAGAAAATATAACACAAGTTGGAAAATATAAAATGACAAAAGAAACAATGCTAAAAATAACACCACTTGTTAATGCTTTAGATGTACAAATATTAAAAGTAGATGAACAATTACAAGTTACAAAAATATTAAATAACTGGGCTTATGTTACTACAAGTGATGGTACACAAGGTTGGGTAAGAATGGAAAGATTAGAGCAAGTTAAAGAAGAAAGTACAACATCAACTCAAACTAACCAAACTCAAGAAACATTACAAGCACCAGAAGCTACTACGGAAACAACTGAAAGCCAAGAACAAACAAAAAATTTAAATATAAAAATGTATGTAAATTCTCAAACTGTTAATCTAAGAGAAAAAGCAGACAAAACATCAGGAATAGTATCACAATTAGAAATTAATACAGAAGTAAATGTGATTTCTAAAGAAAATGGATGGTGTTATGTTGAAGTAAATAATAAAAATGGTTATGTTTCAGAAAGTTTACTATCAACATCTAAACAAGTTGTTACATCAAGAAGTTCAATGAATGAAAGAACAACAACTTCAACTGCAACAACATCAGCAAAAACAACAGAAACAGTAACTACAAATAAAACAACAGAAACTACTACAAGTAATTCTTCAAAAGGTAGTGAAGTTGTAGCATATGCAAAAACATTATTAGGATGTAAATATGTATATGGTGGAACAACAACAAAAGGATTTGACTGTTCTGGCTTTACTCAATATGTATACAAACATTTTGGAGTAAACTTAAATAGAACAGCTGCAGCACAATATAGTAATGGAACATCAGTAAGCAATTTACAAGCAGGAGATTTAGTAATGTTTGGAAAATCAGGAATTAATCATGTTGGTATTTACATTGGGGGAAATACATTTATACATGCAGCAAATCCAAGCAAAGGTGTAACAACAGATACATTGTCATCAGGATATTATAAGACAAATTATGTTGGAGCAAGAAGAATATATTAATAGCAATTAAAGGAGGCAATATTGAAGCAAAGACCAATATTAATTGCAGTTATAGGGTATATAATAGGTATATTAGTGGGGCTATACTTACAAAAAAGTATAGTCCCATTTTATGTATTAATAGCTGTAATATTTTATCTATATAAAATTTTTAGTCAAAAGATTTTTACTCAAAGATCTCAAAAATTTAAATTGTTATCAATAAAAAGATATTTTAGGTATGTAAAATTAAATTTTAATTCAAGTGTTATTTTAATATTAATAATTAGTTCAACATTTTCAAATTCTATAGTGATTTTTCAAAATAATAATTATCAAAAAATATATTCAAAATTAGAAGAAAATAAAACTTTAAAGTTAGAAGCAATAGTAATAAGTTCTAAAGAAAGTAAAAAGTATTATGATAGATATATAATAGAAACAGTATATAATAAACAAAAAATAAAATTATATATAAATGTTAAAGGTGTATATTTAGAATATGGAGATAAAATACAGACTACAGGAGAATATATAAGACCTGAGAAACAAAGAAATTATAAAGGATTTGATTATTCAGAATATTTAAAACAACTTAAAATATATGGAACAATACAAACCACTAACATTAAAATATTAAGAAAAAATAATGCAAATAATTTTTTATGTATTGTAAATAAAATTTCAAATATAATAGAAGAAAAGGTAAAAAACAATATTTCAGAAGAATGTTCATCAATTTTATTAGGTCTAATTTTAGGAAAAACAGACAGCATAGAAGAAGAGATAAAACAAAATTTTAGAAATGCAAGCATGTCACATATTTTAGCAATTTCAGGAATGCACGTATCTTATTTACTTATAGGAATAAGGGTTCTTTTTAACAAAAGCTTAGGAAAAAGAAAAACAAGTATTATAAGTATAGTATTTTTAATTTTTTATATGTTCTTGACTAATTTTTCACCATCTATAACTCGAGCAGGGGTAATGAGTATATTGCTATTATTTTCAAAATTAGTATATAGAAATAATGATACATATACATCATTGTCTTTAGCATTACTAATTATATTAGTATATAATCCATTTCTTATTAATAATTTGGGTTTACAATTATCGTTTGGAGGAGTATTAGGAATTGTACTTTTAAATAAAAATGTATCTGAATTATTAAAAATAAAAAAAATTAAAGATGCAATCTCAATTTCTATATCTGTTCAACTTTTTATATTACCAATTATTTTAAGTCAATCAAATATTTTTAATCCATATTTTTTAATAAGCAATTTATTATTAAGCATTATAGTAGGTCCAATAGTTATTTTAGGTTTTATTTATATTATATTGATTTTGATTAATGAAAACTTGGGAATGTTTTTATCTAGTTTGGTCGAACTTTCAATTAAGATATTGTTAGGAATATCACAGGTTGGAAAATTACCTTATTCTAAAATTTATATAAGAACACCAAAAATTTATGAAATTTTAATATATTATATTTTGTTATTTTCTATAAAAGAAATTTATAAAGTTTATCATCAAAAAGGAATAAACAATACCCAAAAAAGAGTTAAAAATTTAATTGCATTATTTAGATATAAATTTAATAAAAAAAAGAAAAAATATATTATTTATATATTAATAGTATGTGTTTCATTTTCTTTATTAAGCTTTATACCACAGAATTTGAGAGTATATTTTATTGATGTTGGACAAGGTGATTCAACTTTAATTGTAACTCCTAAAAACAAAACAATACTGATAGATGGTGGTGGAAGTGAATTTTCTGATTTTAATGTTGGAGAAAAAACATTATTGCCATACATTTTGGATAGGGGATTTAACAAATTAGATTATATAATCATTAGTCATTTTGATAGTGACCATTGTGGCGGTTTGCTATATGTTATGCAAGAAATAAACATTAAAAATATTATTATAGGCAAACAATATGAGAATTCTAAAAATTATGAAAAGTTTTTAGAACTAGTAAGAGAAAAAAATATAAATTTAAAATGTGTAGAAGCAGGAAATAAGGTTAATATAGAAAAAAAATTATATTTTGATGTATTATGGCCGTATTCAAAAAGGATGATTTCTGAAAATGCTATTAATAATAATTCCTTAGTTTGTAAACTTGTATATAAGAATTTTTCTATTTTGTTTACAGGAGATATTGAAAAAATAGCAGAAAATGAAATTTTAGATATGTATAGCAATAGATTATATTTATTAAAATCTAATATTTTAAAAGTTGCTCATCATGGTTCGAAAACCTCTTCAATAAAAGAGTTTGTAGAGATAGTTAGTCCACAATATGCATTAATAGGAGTAGGAAAGAATAATAAATTTGGACATCCTTCGGATGGAACTATTAAAAATTTAAAGGATGAAAAAATAAAAATTTATAGAACAGATGAAATGGGAGAGATTTTTATAAATACTAATGGAAAAATAATAAATAAATTAATGTATAAAAATTCCAATAAGAGTAAATAATAACAAAAAATATGGAGGCAAAAGAATGAAAAAAACATTTATTTTAATTATATTATTTACGGTTATAATACTTGGAATAACGGCAGGAATATATATATTTATATCAAATGAAAACAAAAAAACAGAAAATAATAATGTTGAAGATGTGATTAATAAAGTGTCTGATAAAGTGCAAAAGGATTATACAAGAGAATTAAATGAATTAAATAAATTGGATAATTCATTAGAAACTAATTCAAATGAAGAAAAAATTTCTCCAAATTGTTTAGTAATTTTAAAAAGACATTATGATAAATGTGGCCATACAACTAATGAATATATAGATATACAAGAGAATTTGGTTAATAAAACACAAGATGAATTAGAAGAAAAATATCCAAACTGGGAAGTAGAAAAATTTTCATCTGGAGAGATTATTTTATATAAAGAATATACTGGTATATGTGATGAACATTATATTTTAAGACAAAAAGATGGAAAAATTGTAATTTACAAAATTGATGAAAATGGGCAAGAAAAATTATATGAGACTACAGAAATTGCTATAGATTATTTAACAGATGAAGATAAAGAAAATATAAAAAATGGAATAAAAGTTAATGGAAAAGAAGAATTAAATCAATTAATAGAAGATTTTGAATAAAAAACAAAAGGTGTTTATTATGCACCTTTTATTTTTAAGAATTTTCACTTTTTTTCTTTCTTTTATTTTTTACTATTACTTGTTCAGCATCTTTGTTTAAATCACTTTTATCGATAAATCCATCTTGGTATAGACATTTTATATACATAATAAGTGAAAAAATAGTTGCAATTAATGCTAAACAGTAAACAGCCATATCTAAATTAGACCAAAATCCTGTAACTCCTAATTGTTTTGTAATAAGAGAAATTACTATTGCAAGGTAAAATAGAACTGTTGCTAGTTTGCCATACCATTTACTATATACAACAACATTTTTTCCATAAAGGAAAGAGGCTCCTATAATCATTATAAGTTCTTTTAACATAACAATAAGTAAAATCCAAATAGGAATAATTTTTACAATGACTAAAGAACCTAATACACATATTTGAGTTAATTTATCAGCTAGAGGATCCATTAGTTTACCAAAATTTGATACAAAATTAAATTTTCTAGCAATAAAACCATCTAAAATATCTGTAATACCAGATATAGTAAAAAATATAAAAGCTAGTAAATAATTTCCTTTAAATATAAAATCTATAATTATTGGTATAAATAAAAATCTAAGTATAGTTAGTGTGTTGGGTATATATTTAAACATTTTTTACTCCTTTTAAATTGAAAAATGTATATAAAATACATTTTTCAATTTTTACTTTATAATATTTCAAAAGTTAATTCATTGTTACTTAAATTAATTTTGATAGTTTGACCATTTGTTAGTTCACCTTTTAATATTTTTTCGGAAATTTCATCTTCTAAATATCTTTGAATTGCTCTTCTTAAAGGTCTAGCACCAAATTTGATATTAGTACCTTTGTCTAAAATAAATTGTTTAGCAGAATCAGATATTTCAAATGAAATGTCTTTTGCTTTTAATGCTTTTATAGTATCTTTTAGCATTAAATCTACAATTTGTAATAATTCATCTGTATTTAAAGAATTAAATACAATTATTTCATCTATTCTGTTTAAAAATTCTGGTCTAAATACATCTTTTAAGCTATCTTCAATTTTGTTTTTATCAACAGTTTGTTTTCCAAATCCAATTGAATTAGTATTTAAATTTGAACCAGCATTTGATGTCATAATAATAATTGTATTTGCAAAACTTACTGTATTTCCTTGAGAGTCTGTAAGTTTACCATCATCTAATACTTGTAATAAAATATTAAATACATCTGGATGTGCCTTTTCAATTTCATCTAAAAGGATGATTGAATAAGGTTTTCTCTTAACTTTTTCAGTTAATTGTCCGGCATCATCATAACCAACATATCCTGGAGGTGCACCTATCAATTTTGATGTAGAGTGACTTTCCATATATTCAGACATATCTATTCTGATTATAGAATCTTCTGAACCAAACATTTCATATGCAAGTGATTTTGCAAGTTCTGTTTTACCAACACCTGTTGGACCAACAAATATAAATGAAGGTGGTCTTTTTTCATTTTGAAGTCCAGCTCTGTTTCTTCTAATAGCACGAGATACAGCATTAACGGCTTCTTCTTGACCAATAACTCTTTTATGAAGATTTGTTTCTAAGTTTAAAAGTTTTTGTGTTTCGGCTTCTGTTATTTTTTTAACAGGGATTTTTGTCCAGCTTTCTATAACAGTAGCAATATCTTGAATAGTAAGATTTCTTGGTTTCATTTTTTTATTAATCTTATCAATTTCTTCAATTAATTTACATTCTTTAGTTTTTAAGTCAGCAGCTTTTTGATAATCTTCAGTAGTATCAGCTTGTGCTACTTCTTCTTTTTGAGCTTGAACATTTTTAAGTTCTTGTTTTAGCATTTCTAATTGATATAAATCTTTATTTTCAAGATTAATTCTAGAACAAGCTTCATCTAAAATATCAATAGCTTTATCAGGTAAAAATCTATCATGAATATATTTTTCAGACATTATAACAGTTTGTTTTATAACATCAGTTGAGATTTTTACTTTGTGATATTCTTCGTAATATTTTTTAATTCCTTCAAGGATGTGAATAGAATCATCAATATTAGGTTCTTCAACTAAAACTTGTTGAAATCTTCTTTCTAAAGCAGTATCTTTTTCAATATATTTTCTATATTCTGTTAATGTAGTTGTACCAATCAATTGGATTTCTCCATTTGAAAGTGATGGTTTTAAAATATTTGCAGCATTCATAGAATGTTCACCATCGCCAGCTCCAATAATATTATGGATTTCATCTATAACTAGAATTATATTACCATATTCCTTACACTCATCGATTATACCTTTCATTCTAGATTCGAATTGTCCTCTAAATTGAGTACCTGCAATAACAGATGTCATATCTAAAAGGTAAACTTCTTTATTTAAAAGTTTTGCTGGAACATTTTGGTTTGCAATTTTAATAGCTAATCCTTGAGCAATTGCAGTTTTACCAACTCCTGGTTCACCAATAAGACAAGGGTTATTTTTAGAACGTCTATTTAAAATTTGTATAACTCTTTGAATTTCTTTATCTCTACCAATAACTAAATCTAATTCATTATTTTTAGCCTTATTTGTAAGATTAGTTCCATAAGTATCTAAGAATTTTTTCTTTTTACTTTGTTTCACATTTTTCTTTTTTTCAACTCTTATTGTTTTTTTGCTTTCATTTTCTTGATTTTCAGAGTTTGGTTTTTGACCATTGAACATATTTGAGAAAATAGAACCTAATGGGATTGCAGCACCTGCAAATTTAGGTCTTTCTTCATCATCTTCATTTTCTCCGTCTTCATCAACATTACCAAAAGTAATTGCACCTTCTATATTTTCTAAATTATTAATATCTATATTTTCTGCTAAATCTTTAAATATGTTTTCTAATTGTTTATTCATATCATTTAAATTTATTTTATCTTTTGATAATATATCTTGTTGTCTTGCTAAAACTTCAGTTACATCTATGCCTTTCTTTTTTGCACAATCATAACATAATCCTGCTAGTGTATTTTTACCATCATCTGTTTTTTCATAAAAAAATACAGCTGGATTTTTATTACATTCTGAACATATCATAAATTATAATTCCTCATTTCTAAATAAATTTAATATTATATATAATACCTCAAAAGTCCTAAATAGTCAATAAATTGAGGTAAGAAAATGCTACATATTTTCTGTTTTGAACTTAAACAAACATTTTCGTTTTATAAAGTTTAAAAAGTCTTTTTCACTTCCTAAAGTAAAGCCATTTTTATTTATTAAAAAAGCATATTTTCTGTCTAAATAAAAATAATAATATTCTTTTGTGTTAAAAACTTTATATAATTTCCAATAATAGTATTTATCAATTTGAGTTCCATCAGAAATAGTAAAATATTTTTCATAAAAGCGGAAAATAAAAGTAGATTCTTTTTGGATTTTTTTTGACTCAAATTCATTTTTTACTTCTTTTATTGGATGAAAAATTCTCCATAATAAAAAGCAAATTAAAGTTAATATAAATATAAAAACAAGTTGTGTGTTTCCAGTTTTTAATTGTAATACAATGCAAAATGCAATTAATATAACAATTAACAATGTGTAGAAATTGCTTGAAATACCAAATTTTTTATTATGAAAAATCAAAAAATTTTCGTAACATTCTTTACTATATTTTGTCGTATTTTTAAATAGTATATTCATATTTTATCACCTACAATATTTTTTATGAGTAAAGTATATCACAAAAAATAAAAACATAAAAGAAATATTGTCAAATAAAATCGAAAATGTTATAATGAAAATGATTTAAAAATATTAGTACCAAAGAGAAAGGGGAAAAGGTATGAATAAGAAAAAAATTTTTAAAATTATTGGAATTTTACTACTTATTATTGTTATTTTAATTTTATTATATATTATTAGAAATACAATAATTGTAACAAAATTGCAAAAAAATATTAAAGAATATACAAGTAAAACAAATTTTAGTATAAAGGTAACAAATTTAACATCAGAAATGTCAAAAATGACAGTTAATTATTATAAAAAAGATAATAAAGAAGCAGTGATATTAGAAAGAAATGTAGATGAAAATTCAGTAAAAATGTCTTTTTATAATAATGGAGAAAGAAAAGATTTGTTCATTGAAACAAATGATAAAAAAACAGTTCAAGTAAATACTAAAAATCAACTTTTAGGATTAAATATAACGGATTCTTTACAAACTGACAATTTGTGGCAAACTATTTTGTATAGTTCTATTGCTAGAATAAAAACAGAAAATGTTAATGGAAAAGAATGTTATAAGGTAAGTGATTTTTATTCACCTTATTGGATGTATGGAGATAATATAACTGAGTTTTATATTGAAAAAGATACAGGATTACTTATAAAGACTGTAATTGATGATGAGGTTGCTGTAAGAGAGTATAGTTTTGATGACGTTGAAGATTCAGCTTTTGTTGAGCCTGATATTGGGTTGTATACTGTTGTTGAGGAAAATTAAAAAAGAACAGAATTTGTTTTCTGTTCTTTTTTCTATTTTAACCCATATGCATAAACCTGTACATAACTAGTGCCATTGTTGCCATCAATATTATTTTTTATTTCAATGGTGTCTCCTTTTTTTAAATAATAGTTTATAGATGAATATGAAAAAGAATTAATAGTTCTCATATAACCAATATCAACAGAATTGATAAGTATTGTTATTGAGCAACCAGAATTAGTACCAATTCTTCCTAAAATTGCGCAATCTTCAGTTGCAGTATATGAATATGATGTGTTGCACCAATCGGAACTTTGACCTACACATCCAATTTTTTTTGAAGTATCTATAAATATTTTTGAGTTTGCTGTATCTCGACTTCCAGTAATTTCATCTATTTTACTTTCGTAACTTGTTAATGTGTCATTTTCCGTATTTTGGGCATTTTCTGTTATTTTTTTTGCTTCTTTTGCATTTTTGAATAAATTTGTTTGAGTTAGTGCTGTTATTGATATTCCTGATAATATTAATAATATAATTATTGTAATTACTAGTGCTACTAAAGTTATTCCTACTTCATTTTTCATTTGTCTTTTCATATTATTTTTTCTCCTTATATTAAGCTTGAAACTTAATTAATTTATTATACGTATGTGTCAAGTGATAGTTGGCAATCGTCCTTTTGGTTGATTTTCTAAGCACATAATTATTCACATTTTCAAAAAATTTTTTTATTTTTTTCTTTTTGACATCACATACTAAAATTTTTAATACAAAATTATTATATAGTTTTTTTTAGATTTTTGTCAAGTCATTTTTAGATATTTTTCTACTTTTTTAATTAAATTTATATATATTTTTTAAGTCGCTTATTGATACCATTTTTATAGCCTGTAATATTGGATTATTAGGGTTTAATGTTACTTGTTTACAAATATTATTTGAAGCTATTTTTTCGTTAGCTCTAAATACATTTGTAATACCCTCTAAGTTTTTTTCTATCTCTAACATATATTGTTCTATGCTATCATCAATTTCTATTGGTTGTTCTAATTTTTCTAATTCTATAACCCCTTTGTTTTCAACTTTACTTGCACATATCTTTGCTAAACAAGTTGCACCTATTTTACCAAAACTTAATCTTCCACTTTTAAATCTTTTGCTAAGTACGGTAAAAATTTGGCTTTCCATTATGCCAGGGTTTCTATATTCAATTCCATCTGGTGCTTCTGGCATTTCTATATTTTTTTCTTCTAAAATGTCCTGGTATCTTGGTAACCCTTCACTTAAATAACTTTCTAATTTCTCAATTTTCTTTACATATTTTTCTTCGCCCCCACATTCATATTTTAGATATTCTAGAAAGATTGGTACTTCCTCATATCTTCTTTCAGCAATCAACTTTTCTATGATTCTTCTGTTTTCTTCTTCTGGTATATCTCTAATTATTTCTTGATGTATATGAAAGTTGTCCTTTTGTCTTATTGTATCTTTTGTTGCTAATTTATTTATCCATCTAGCTCCATCTCCATTAAGAATCCTTAATTGTATTTTATCTACATCATACTTTTGAAATATTCTAGCGTCCCTACGTTGTTTCATTTCTTTTGAACTCATAAAACCAACTATATACATTTTTTCTACTAATGTATGTCTTGTATCGTCTTTCTTCCAACCTTCATAAGAAACGTGTAACTTTAATTCTGATTTTACACTACTTTGCTCTTTGTATTCTTTTCCTTGCTTTTCACAAGCTTTTTTATTCTTTGCTTTTTGTTCTTCTCGATCTTTCCCCTGAAGATTTATCCATAATCCATCTGCTTCCTCAAACAGAACTGGAATCTCTTTTATTCCTGGTATTAATTTATCCTTACTATCTAATTTTATTTCTTCTTGTTCTTTCTCAATAATTTTCATACCTTCTTGTATAACAACATTTCTTACTGCTTCGTGGCTTATTGCTATATTTATGTTTTCCATAAGTTGTGATGAAGCGTCCCTATATGAATTTGTTTCTACAGCTGTACTTAATATCTTCTCTACTAAGTTTGCTGATATTTTGCCTATTGCTGTTATATTTACTAATTCATCTAACAGAAAAATATATTTTTTGCATTCTCTTTTCGTGTTTTCATTTTCTGTATATTCATAAATTGCTCTTTTATATGTTACAATACCTAATACTGTTTTTATTGAATTTACTTTATATCCCTTATGTCGGAAAATTTTTTTATCTCTGTTTTCTTTAATCTTATTGTCATAATTTTCTAATAATGTCTTTAATATGCAACAACCCAAATTGCACACAAATTTATAGATTTTTTTTTCTAAATCATTGAAATTTATATTATTATTTGCTACAATATTATCAAACATAAATGATCCCCCTTAAAAATGTTACACGCAAATCAACATTTAAGGGAAATTATTTATGTTTTTTCTTATTTTAAAAACATTAAAATCTTTTTTTAATTTTGCCAACTAAAATTTTACACTAACTTATTATACTGAAAATATAACATAACTATAACAAAAAATCAATAGTTAAATTATTAAATATTATATAATTATAAAATTAAGAATATGCATATTTCATACCTTTTAAATAAAATAATGTCGAAAAATGCGATGAAAAGTATAGTAAAATACGATTTTTCATTGCAATATTCGGCATTTTATTGTATTATATAAACATTAGATATCTAATTAATTTTAAATCAAAAATATTAATTCTAAGAAATTTTTATCTTAAATTAAAACTCAAATTTAAATTAAAAATCAAAAGCATAAGGAGGAATAAAATTTGAAAGTTAATCAAATGATTAATATTGACAAAACAAAAGAAAAAGATTATAATAAAAACAATCTAACTAATGAAGTAACTTTTACATACTATAATTATTTGAAATATAAATTATTTGAAAAGATGCAAAAGGCTAAAAATACTACATTACATGAACAAAAAGAAAAATATGAAATGTTAGAACAACAAGAAAATAGAATAAATAATGAACACGATAAAGTATTTAGAAAAATACTTTCAGACAAAATAGAGGTAACCAAATTCTTGAATGAACAATTATACAGAAGAAAAGTTGCTAAAAACACCATCATTTATGACAAAAGCATTATTAATAGAAAAAGCAAAAGATAATGAGCAAAT
>ULWT01003472.1_pt1 | contig 53101 bp, 33 predicted proteins | sample 1960611 | NCBI WGS metagenome assembly ULWT01 (sample SAMEA4835819, study PRJEB28245) | human gut metagenome | biome: gut microbiome; material: fecal sample | place: Denmark | collected 2008
CGGGCTTTCCGTGAAGGACTTTATCGCGCCCAGCTCCTTTTCCTTCCGAAACGGCAAAAACTTCACCATGGGCAGGAAAATCGGGCAGGTTTCCTTCCTCCAGATTCTCGCGCCGGAGCTGAACGACCGGATGCTGGCCGACTTTCTGGATATGCAGAGCAGTCTGATTGTGACCATGCATGTTCAGTCGGTGGATCAGGTCAAAGCCATTAAGACCATCAAGCGCAAAATCACCGATCTGCAGAAGATGACCATTGAGGAGCAGAAAAAGGCCGTCCGCGCCGGATATGATATGGACATCATCCCCAGCGACCTGGCCACCTACGGCAACGAGGCGAAGAAGCTCCTGCAGGATCTGCAGTCCAGAAATGAGCGCATGTTCCTGCTGACCTTCCTGGTGCTGAACGTGGCGGAGACCAAACAGCAGTTGGAGAACAATGTGTTCCAGGCGGGCTCCATTGCCCAGAAATACAACTGCCAGCTGACCCGGCTTGACTTCCAGCAGGAGGAAGGGCTGATGAGCAGCCTGCCGCTGGGGCTCAATCAGGTGGAGATCGAACGCGGAATGACAACATCCAGTGTGGCGATTTTCGTGCCGTTTACCACGCAGGAGCTGTTTCAGAGCGGTAAGGAGGCGCTCTACTGTGGCATCAACGCCCTGTCCAACAACCTGATCATGGTGGACAGAAAGCTTCTCAAGAACCCGAACGGGCTATATCATAAAGGAACGGGGACACCCCGAAAAACACAGGCGAGAGCACCGTTTGCGGCACAGACGGACAGAGAGCGGAGAAAGCGGGCGGAGATGAAAAACATTCAAAAAGTTTTCGGAACCGGTTCCGATTTACACACCGTTTTTCTCCTATTAGTGAGAGGGCGTTTTCGGACAGCGCAAGCGCCGGACTGCCCTGTCAGAAAACAGGAAAGGAGTTTTGCCACATTCTACACCAACCGACTGCAAAATTCAATGCGGAAAGGAGCCGCCGCATGAAAAACGAAAACAGGAACAGGGAGCTCCACGCACTCAACGGCGGGTGCGGACGGTTTTCAAGGCGCATCGGCTCCACCACCTACCTTGTGACCGTCCGTTTCAGCGGGAAGGGCAAGGAAACGTTTGAGGACAAAATTCTGCGCCTGATCGAAAAGGAGGCGAGGAAAACTGCCTGACACCGTATGTGCCGCAAAGGAGGCGTTGAGCCGGAAAGAGGGAAGCATGAACAACGAAAAACTGACAATCCTTTATGAGCGGTTGAGCCATGAGGACGGGCGGGAAAACGAGAGCCTGTCCATTGAGAATCAAAAAGCCTATCTGGAGGAATACGCCCTCCGAAGCGGCTTCAAAAACCTCGTCCACAGGACGGACGACGGCTGGAGCGGGACGCGCTGGGACAGACCGGGCTTTTTGCAGATGACGGAGGATATTTCGCGCGGCAGCGTGGGGCAAATCCTGATAAAGGATATGAGCCGCCTGGGACGTGACCATCTGCGCGTGGGCTTATTTCTGGAACAGCTTCGGGAAATGAGCGTCCGGCTGATCGCCGTTGCGGAGGGCATCGACACCGCCAAAGGCGAGGACGATTTTATGCCCTTTCGCAATATCCTTGCGGAGTGGCACGCAAGAGACACCAGCCGCAAAATCCGGGCGATATTCGGCGCGAGGACGGCGGCGGGAAACCACGTTACGGGCGCATTGCCCTACGGCTACCTCCACGACCCGAAAGACCGTCAGAAATGGATCGTAGACGAGGAAGCCGCTCCCGTTGTAAAGCGGATATTCCGGAGCGTGATTGCGGGAAAGAACATCGCAAAAATCACGGAGGAACTGACCGCCGAGCGGATACTGACCCCCAACGCACATTGGAAAAGCATCGGCGAAAGGACGAGCCGCGGGGCGCACAATGCAGACCCGTATAAATGGTCGAGCGCCACCGTCATCAATATCCTCAAGAAAGAGGAATATATGGGCTGGAAAGTCCTGAACAAGACGGGAACGGAAAACTATAAATCCAAGCAGCGGAAACCCACCCCCGAAAACAGGCTTGTATTCAAGGACGCGCACCCGCAGATCATTGACGAGGAAACGTGGAATATCGTTCAGCGGCTGCGGGGAACGAAGCGGCGTGTTTACAAGCCGGACGGAGAGCCAAATCCTCTGACGGGCATTCTCTATTGCGCCGACTGCGGCGCAAAGATGTATCACAAGCGGGGAACCTCCGGGCGACCCGACCACCCCCACCATGAGTATGTGTGTTCCGGCTACCGCCACTATTCCAAGTCCTGCACCTGCCATTATATCCGCGTGGAAGTCGTGGAGCAGCTGATACTGGACGCGATACGGCGGGCAAGCAGATACGCCATTGAAAACGAAGCCGCATTCATTCAGCGTGTGCGGGAAGAAGCGGCGCTGCAACAGGAAGCGGCGGTCAGGGAGAGCCGCAGAAAGCTGACAAAGGGCAAACGCCGCCGCGAGGAAATAAGCCGCCTGATCAAAAAACTGTACGAAAGCTACGCCGCCGATAAAATACCCGAAAATCACTTTTCCGAACTGCTGACGGGCTATGACGCCGAGCAGAAAAACCTCGATGCGGAGCTTGAACGGCTGCAAGCCGAGATAGACCGCTACAACACCGACAGCGTGAGAGCCGACAGGTTTTTGGAGCTGGTAAAGCGGCACACGGAGTTTACCGAGCTGACCCCCACCCTTTTGAATGAATTTGTGGAAAAGGTGGTCGTCCACGAAGCCGTCAAAATCGAGGGAAAGCGGACGATGCAGGTGGACATCTACCTGAACTTTATCGGCAAATTCGACCTGCCGGAGCAGGAAGCGGCACAGGCGGCAACGCCCGAAAAGAAAAGGAAAAAGAAGCTGCGCCGCGAGATGAGCGAGGAACAGCGGGAAATCCTGAGAAAGCGCGACAAGGAGCGGTACGCAAGAAAAACAGCCGCGAAGAAAGCCGCCGAGGAAGCGGCAAGAGCGGAGATCCTCAAAGGCACAGCCTACGAGCTGCCGCCGCAGGAAAGCGAGATGCAAAGAAGCGCATAACCGAACAGGGAAACGAAAAAACGGCTTGCCAACCTAAGGGCGAGCCGTTTTCCCGTTCCCGAAAGGGGCGTTTCCCCATCGCTTCCCTTCCCATCCCATCCATTTCAAATCCAACAAACGAAAGGAGCTTTTACACATGGCAAAGACCAAAATCGAAAAAATCGCAGGCATCGAGGAAGAAATCCGACAACTTGAAAACAAGCGCAGACAGCTTGTGCAGGCGCAAAAAGCGCAGGAGCGCAAGGATAGGACGAAACGCCTTTGCAAGCGCATGGGGCTTTTTGAAAGCCTGCTGCCCGAAAGCATATCTTTGACTGATGAGCAGTTTCAAATCTTCCTTGAAAAGACCGTCCTCACCGAGCAGAGCCGCCGCATATTGGACGGATTGACCGCACGGCGCGTAGCGGACGGGGACGAGGGCAGCGGAGCGAGGGAGCGCGGCTAACGCCGCCCTCCCCCTACCCGAAGGGCGCACTTATATACCACATAACCGTGGTATCGTGCGGTCTTGCAGACGGCGTTTTGCGCCTGCCGGCACAAAAGGAAACGGTGGGTAAACCCGCAGAAAGGAGCGCGGCGCATGGCGATTTACCATTGCAGCATCAAAATCATCTCCCGCGGCAAGGGCAAGTCCGCCGTTGCCGCAGCCGCCTACCGCAGCGGCGAAAAACTCGTCAACGAATATGACGGAGCGATCCACGACTACACCCGCAAGGGCGGTATCGTCCACACCGAGATTTTACTGCCCGACAACGCCCCGCCCGCCTTCTCTGACCGCTCCGCTCTGTGGAACGCGGTGGAGAGAATTGAGAAAGCAAAAAACGCCCAGCTTGCACGGGAGATTGAAATTGCCCTGCCCCACGAACTGACGCGGGAGCAGGGCGTTTCTCTTGTGCGGGAGTATGTGAAGGACAACTTTGTGGCGGCGGGAATGTGCGCCGACGTTTGCTTACACGACAAGAACGACGGCAACCCCCACGCCCATATCCTGCTGACCATGCGCCCCATTGAGCAGGACGGCGCATGGGGAGCGAAGCAGAAAAAGGAGTATATTCTTAACAGGGACGGCAACAAAATCTACGACCCGAAAAAGCGGCAGTACAAATGCAAATCCGTTCCCGCCACCGACTGGAACGAGCAGACCAAAGCGGAGGAATGGCGGGCGGCGTGGGCTGAAATCTGCAATTCGTATCTTGAAAAGGGAAATCATACCGAGCGTATAGACCACCGCAGCTATGAGCGGCAGGGAATAGACCTGATCCCCACCGTGCATCTGGGCGTAGCCGCTTTTCAGATGGAGAAGCGCGGGATACGCACGGAGCGGGGAAACATCAACCGCGAAATCGAAGTCACAAATCAGAAGCTGCGGCAGTTGAAAGCCCGCATTTCCAAGCTGCAAAGCTGGCTGAAAGAGGAAGCGGCAAACACCGAGCCGCCCGCTCTTGCAGAGGTGATACAGGGTATCCTTTCGCGGCGGGAGCAGACGGGAAAACCGGGCTGTTATACCGCCGTCAACAATCTGAAAGCGGCGGCAAAAATGCTGAATTTCCTGCAAGAGAATCAGATCGTGGATATGGACGGCCTGACGGAAAAAATGGCAGGTATGTTCAGTGAGCAGCGCGAAATATCCGAAAAGCTGAAACCCATCGACAGGCGGCTGAAAACCCTTGAAGGGCATATTTCAAACGCCGAAAAGTATTTGAAGTACCGCGAGGTTTACGGGAAATACAGGCGGCAGCCGCCGAAAAAGCAGGAGGCGTTTTACGAAGCGTACCGCATGGAGCTGACCCATTACGAAGCCGCAGGACGCTATCTTGACGGCGTGATGAACGGCAGGACGGGCATTCCGCTGAAAGCATGGAAAGCGGAGCGCGATAAGCTGACCGCCGAGCGGAAGGAGCTGTCCCGCCGCTATCTCGCACTGAAAGACGAGGTAAAGGAAGCGGAGCAGATACGGAAGGGTGTTTGCGCGATCCTGCGGGAGGAAAACCGCAAAGAGCAGCCTGCGCACAAGCAAGACCTTGACCGCTGAAAAGCAGAGCGGCGGGACGGTAAAGCCCGTCTCGCCGCTTGCGTTTTGAGGGTTTGTAAGAGTTTTCACCCTAAATACCAATATGAATGTAGTCCGCTCAAATATGTTTTCGCACCTTTTGGCGGTCAGCGTTGAGCTGCTTCGCTTTGTCCCTAAAGGCGGCTAACGCCTTGCGGATCGAGGACTTTTGTTCCTGCATCAGCTTCTTTGCGGCAAACTTTTTTCATCGCCGTTGTATTTTCCGCCATAGTGCAAAGTCATAGTGATTTAATTCCCCCACCGCCAAACCGCACTTAATCAATGCCGGTATTATTCTTTATTGGCTATGGCTTTGAGATGTTTTTTGGCTTGCTTATTCTCCAAACACAGTAAAATGCAAATAAGGATATCAAAGGCAACAAAAGCGACACAGACGATAATTTGACTGAAATAAATTCCAAACATCAAAGATACAATCGGTATGATAATAGAAGCATAAAAATATGTTGGCGAAAAATAAATCCAATAATAGGGTAAAAAATGTGCGCCAACAACAATGGCGTACACCATAATCATTTTATCCGGAACAGCGTACATTGTCCACAGAACAATCGGAAGATACATCAGCTGATTGAGGGCAGCCACAACGGAAAGACTGCTAAATGGATTATCTTTACAGAACATATCTACTTTTAGTATTTTTCCGAAAAGCATTCCGACTGGCATAAGTAATGCAGAGCAGCACATAGCAATCATGTTCTTTGCGGAAACATTCAAATCCGTGAGAAACGCAATCAGCATAATTGTCCATAAAACAGTGGACGCCATAATGAAGGGCAGCCCTTTCTTTTGCTTAACAGCAAATTCAACTTTTAAGTGGCCCAGTGCCTGATCTTTTGATCCGTTTTCAGACATTCCCATTCTCATCTCCTTCATACTGGTTTTCTTTAGGCGCTTGTAAGCAAAAATATTATAGCAAAAAAATGTGAACGATTCTACCGTTCAGCAAAAGAAAAACGTTAATAAAAAAGCGCTTGACAAAACGCTTTATGACCAACCATTTCAATTTTAGCATAGCGTTTTGAATTTTTCCACCGCTTTCTCACCTTGCAGACGAAAAATCTCATCCGCTCCGACTACCCAGACCGTCAAGGGACGAGTCGTATTTTTCCGCACACAGCGCGAAAAAATCTCCACTCTTAAACCCTTGACCGTCCGGATTTTTGCCGCTGCCTTTTCGCCGCCGAAAACGGGGAACAGGATTAGTAAACCCTGCCCCCGCTTTCGTCCGCTTCATTTTAGCGGCAAAATCGTCTGCACTTGCACGGCGTTCACTGTCGGCTTTTGCGGGGCTTCGCGCCCCGCACCCCCGACCTCAAACAAGGAACAGAAGCAGCCCTTACAGCGCAGGAAAGCGTGTGAATATGGAGCATTTACCCCTGCCGCAGCCTCTTTTACGAGGTTGGCAGGGGTTTTATACTCCCTGTCATCAAAACGCATTTCAGCCGTCCGCAGGGCGCATTTTCAGCCTTTTTCTCTGCCTGCTTCCCCTTAATCGTATAGCTTTTCCCTGCCCCTAAAAAGTTCCTCTTGACAAATACCCCAACGGCCTGATTCTCGGCACGCCCGGCTCCGGCAAATCCTTTGCCGCCAAGCGCGAGATTGCCAATGTATTTTTCGTCACCGATGATGACATCATCATCTGCGACCCGGAATCGGAGTACGGCACACTGGTGGAGCGCCTGGGCGGGCAGGTCATCAAAATCTCGCCCACTTCAAGCGACTACATCAACCCCATGGACCTGAACCTGAACTACAGCGACGATGAGAATCCGTTGTCGCTGAAATCCGACTTCATCCTCTCCCTGTGCGAGCTGATCGTCGGCGGCAAGGAGGGATTGCAGCCGGTGGAAAAGACCATCATCGACCGTTGTGTCCGCATGGTCTACCGGGATTATCTGGCTGACCCCGTGCCGGAAAACATGCCGATTCTGGAGGATCTGTACAATGCGCTTCTGACGCAGGAGGAAAAGGAAGCGCAGTACATCGCAACAGCGCTTGAAATCTATGTCACCGGTTCTCTAAACGTGTTCAACCACCGCACCAGCATCAACATTGAAAACCGCATCGTGTCCTTCGATATCAAGGAACTGGGCAAGCAGCTGAAGAAAATCGGTATGCTGATCGTGCAGGATGCAGTGTGGAACCGCGTCACCATCAACCGCGAGGCGCACAAATCCACACGTTATTACATCGACGAGATGCACCTTTTGCTCCGCGAGGAGCAGACGGCGGCGTACACCGTGGAAATCTGGAAGCGCTTCCGAAAATGGGGCGGCATTCCCACCGGCATCACGCAGAACGTCAAAGACCTGCTTTCCTCCCGCGAGGTGGAGAACATCTTTGAAAACTCCGACTATGTGTTTATGCTGAACCAGGCTTCCGGCGACCGGCAGATTCTCGCCAAGCAGCTGAATATTTCTCCCCATCAGCTCTCGTATGTCACCCACAGCGGTGAAGGCGAAGGGCTTCTTTTTTACGGCAGCACGATTCTTCCGTTTGTAGACCGCTTCCCGAAGGATACGGAGCTGTACCGAATCATCACCACCAAGCCGCAGGAGCAGGCTGGATAAGAAAGGACGACAAGATATGGAAAACAGGATGCAGATATTCCAGAATGAGGAGTTCGGGTGTGTCCGTACCTTCGTCACGGAGGACGGAGTTCCCTGGTTCGTTGGAAAAGACGTGGCGGATAACCTCGGGTACCAAAACGGTAGTCGAGATATTAACCGTCATGTGGCGCCGGAAGACCGGACAAAAGGAATGGTCTTTGACGGAAATCAACGGAAAGAGAGCATTCTTATCAATGAATCCGGGCTTTACAGCCTGATCCTCTCCAGCAAACTGGAAAGCGCCAAACGCTTCAAGCACTGGGTGACGAGCGAAGTTCTCCCCTCTATCCGCAGACATGGAGCCTATATGACCGATGCGCTGCTGGAACAGGCGGCAGGCAATGCCGATGTGGCGGCGCAGGTCGTTCGGGCACTGTCGGAAGAACGGAATCTCAACAAAAAGCTGGCCGGGCAGCTGAAACAGGCTGAAGCGCAGCTGACCGTTGCGCTTCCCAAGGCGGCGTATTTCGATGCGCTGGTAGACTGCCCCGACTGCACCGGTATCCGGCTCACCGCCAAGGAGCTGGGTGTTCCCCAGAGCATGTTCACGGCCTATCTCGTCAGAAAGAAATATGCCTACTATGACAGCAAAGGTATCATGCATCCTCACGCCCTTCCTTACCGCAACGGCCTGTTTGTTGTCCGTGAGTTTATCGCGCCCAACGGGCATCGCAGCACGCAGATGCTGGTTACGCCCAAGGGCAAGCAGGTATTTCTGGCTGAACGCGCGGAGATCATCGGCTGAACAAAACCCAAACCATACGAATCGAGGTGATGCACATGGCAAAACGCTCGCCCCGCCTTCTTTTTACAGAGGAGGAGCTGGAAACACCGGAGCTTCAGAAGCCCATTAAAAAGGCGGAGAAAGCGCAGAAAAAACTCACAAAAGCTGAGTCGAAAATCCCCAAAAAGAAGATCGTTCAGAAACAGCGCGTCTATGACCTGAAGGAAAATCAGGTCGTGACGCGCCTTGTTTTTGAGGAAACCGAGAAAAAACGCCCGTCCAAACTCACGCATGCCGCCGCGGCCTCTCCGCTCAATGCGGTTTCGGCAGTATCCCACTGGGAACTGCATGAGGACGCAGACGGCAGCGTTTCCGCATCGGTCTCCCATGAGGTCATCAGCAGCGCCGAGGGCAGCATCCGGACATTGGATACCGCCCACCGCACATTGCAGGATAAACCCTATGCCAGAGCACTGAAAGCGGAACGCGCCACTGACCGGGCCAATCTGAAGGCACTGTATAAGGAGGCGGAGCTTCAGAATCCGGAATGGGGCACAAGCCCGGCTTCCCGGTTCCAGCAGAAGCGCGCCATCAAGAAAGCCTATGCCGAGGCCAAGGCCGGAAAGGCTGCGGACAACACGGTAAAGGCGTCCGAGGCTGCGGCCAAAGCCGTGAAGAAAACCGGTGAGGAAACCTCCAAAGTCGTTCAGTTTGTCGCCCGGCACAAAAAGGGCTTTGTGATTCTCGGCGTCATCGGAATGATGTTCCTGTTTGTTTCCGCTGTGATGTCCAGCTGTTCCGTGATGATGAGTTCGCTCACATCCTCCGGCGTGCTGACCACCTATCCCAGCGCTGATGCAGATATGCTGGCGGCGGAGGCGCAGTATCTGGCGCTTGAGGCAGAGCTTCAGGAGTATCTGGACAATTACGAAAGTACCCATGATTACGACGAATACCATTTTGACCTAGATGAGATCGAACATGACCCCTATGTGCTGATTTCCATGCTGACGGCGCTCCGGGAGGGAGAATGGACGATTGACGAGGTAGGCGGCCTGCTCCAGACCATCTTCGACCGCCAGTATACGCTGACGGAGGATGTGCAGGTTGAGACCCGCTACAGGACGGAAACCCGCACCGGCTATTACACGGTTACAGACCCGGATACCGGTGCGACCAGCATCGAGGAATACGAATATGAAGTGCAGGTTCCCTACGATTATTACATCTGTACGGTGACGCTGGAAAACTTCAATCTGTCCCATCTGCCGGTCTACCTGATGGACCAGGATCATCTGTCCCTATATGCCTCCTATATGTCCACGCTGGGCAACCGGCCCGATCTGTTTGCCGGTTCTTCCTACGTTGACCGTTATTACGGCGACCAGTACCAGTACGAAATCCCGGCAGACGCGCTGGAGGATGAACAGTTTGCGGCCATGATTCAGGAAGCGGAAAAGTACCTGGGCTATCCGTATGTCTGGGGCGGCAGCTCGCCCAGCACCAGTTTTGACTGTTCTGGATTTGTCAGCTGGGTCATCAATCACTGCGGTGTGGGCTGGGACGTGGGCAGACTGACTGCGAACGGACTGCGCAATATCTGTTCCTATGTTTCCCCGGCCAACGCCAAACCGGGCGACCTGATTTTCTTTGAGAAAACCTATGACACTTCCGGCGCGTCGCACGTCGGCATCTATGTGGGCAACAATACGATGATCCACTGCGGCGACCCCATCCAGTACACGAGCATTGATACGAACTACTGGCAGCAGCACTTCCTGCAGTTCGGAAGGCTGCCCAGCCCGTAAGAAAGGAGCAGTATGAACCCGAAAATTGAAAAGCTGAAAGCGGAGAGAAGCAGGAATACCGAAAAGATTTCCGACCTTCAGAACCGCAACCGCAAGCTCTCCGAGCAGATCACGAAGCTGGAGAACAACGACATCATCGGCATGGTGCGCGAGATCGGCATGACGCCGGAGCAGCTGGCCGCGCTTCTGAGCGGCAGGACTGCGGATGTGCCCGGAACCGAAGAACCCGATGAACACGAAGAAACGGAGGAATATGAACATGAGAACTAAAAGGATGCTTCGCAGAGGGCTGACCGCACTGGCGACAGCGCTTGCCATGATGACGGCGCTGGCGGCTCCCGCCTTTGCCTACACAGGCGATTCTACGGAGGCTGCTGAACAGCAGTCCTCCGCCAGTCAGACTGCCGTTCAGACGGAAAGAATCGGAACGGTGACGACCAACGGCGGCAGGCTGAATCTGCGCGACGGAGCCAGCACCAGCTACAACATCATCGGCCAGCTTCCCTGCGGAGATACCGTCACGGTGATCGGCGAGGAAAACGGCTGGTACAAAGTTATCGTGCCCGAAAAGGAGGGCTATGTATACGGCGGCTATCTGAAGGTCAGCGAGGGTACGGTTATTGCCGGTGATAATGCTGATACAAGTTCAACCGGAACCGGAAGTACCGGGGATACAGATTCCGGAACCCCGCTGACGCCCGACGGCAACCTGGAGCTTGTGGATGACGTGTACCAGACCTCGGACGGAAAGCAGTTCATCACGGTGCAGTCCAAAAATGACAACACCTTTTACATCGTCATCGACCGGAATAAGAACGGTGAAAACGTCTATTTTCTGAATCTGGTGGACGAGGCTGACCTGATGGCGCTGATGCAGGACGGCGAGGTCACGGTCAAATGCACCTGTACCGACCGCTGTGAAGCCGGTGATGTGGACTTGAACTGTCCGGTCTGCAAGACCAACCTGACGGAATGCACCGGGACGGTAAAGGAAGAACCGGAACCCACTGTTGTTACGGAGGAGCCGGAAGAATCGGAGCCTGAAAAGAGCAGCTCCGTGCCGCTGCTTCTTCTGCTGCTGATTGCCGGTCTGGGTGCGGGCGGCGCTGTGTACTGGTTCAAGTTCAGAAAGCAGAAGCCTGATACCAAGGGACCCGATGATCTGGATGACTACGACTTCGGCGAGAATGACGAAGATGATGAGGAGGAATACATCATCGAGGACGACCAGCCGGAGGAAACGGATGAAGCGTAATTGTGCAGACAGCATCTGCACCAATCAGAGAAAGGAAGGATAACGATATGAAGCTTGTGATTACCGAAAAGCCCTCTGTGGCAAAATCCATTTCTGCCGTCCTTGGCGCTGACAAGCGCCGGGACGGTTATTTCGAGGGAGAAAATCTCCTTGTTTCATGGTGCTTCGGCCATCTGGCGGAGCTGGCTTCTGCCGAGGTTTACGACGAGGCGTATGCCAAATGGAGCCGTGAACAGCTCCCTATTATTCCCGAAAACTGGCAGTACAGCGTCGGGCGCGATAAGAAAAAGCAGCTGGATCTGCTGACGGAGCTGATGCGCCGTTCGGATGTGACGGCAATCATCAATGCCTGCGATGCGGGACGCGAGGGCGAGCTGATTTTCCGCACCGTTTATCTGCTGGCAGGCTGCATGAAACCCGTGAAACGCCTCTGGATTTCTTCCATGGAGGACGCGGCAATCCGCGAGGGCTTTGAAAACCTGCGCGACGGCAGCGAGTACGACCATCTCTATGATGCTGCGCTTTGCAGAAGCAAGGCAGACTGGCTGGTGGGCATCAACGCCACCCGGCTTTTCTCGGTGCTGTATCACCGCACTCTGAATGTTGGGCGCGTGGTGTCGCCTACGCTGGCGCTGCTGGTACAGCGGGAAGCGGAAATTAAGGCGTTTCAGCCGGAGCCCTTTTATACGGTGAAGCTGGACGCCGGTGATTTTACGGCGGTCAGTGAAAAAATGAAAAACAAGCCGGATGCGGAAAGCCTGAAATCCGCCTGCACAGGAACATCGGCGGTGATCCGCAGCGTGGAGCAGAAGGAAAAATCCGAAAAAGCCCCTGCACTCTATGACCTGACGACACTCCAGAGAGACGCCAACCGAATCCTGGGCTTCACCGCCCAGCAGACGCTGGACTATCTTCAGTCCCTGTATGAGAAAAAGCTCTGCACCTATCCGCGAACCGACAGCCGCTATCTGACGGACGATATGGAAAGCGGAGTCCCGGCCGTCGCTGCCTGCGCCGCCGGCATTCTCGGCGTATCGGTCGGAGATGTGTTTGCAAAACAGGTCTGCGACAGCCGTAAGGTTTCCGATCACCATGCAGTCATTCCCACGATGGCTGCCGGAGAAGCCGAACTCTCTGCGCTGAAGGCCGGAGAGCGCGAGGTGCTGAAGTTGGTTGCCCGTCAGGTGCTGATGGCGGTCAGTGCGCCGTACTCCTATCTGGAAACGGTTGTAACTATCGATAGCGGCGGGCAGAGCTTCACAGCCAGGGGCAAAACGGTTCTGAATCCCGGATGGAGAAGCTATGCGGCAGGCGAACAGAAGGAAAAAGTTCTCCCTCCTATGATGGAAGGGCAGCCCATCGAACAGTTTGAAGTCTCGCTTGAGGAAGGAAAGACAAAGCCACCCGCCCGATACACCGAGGACACGATGCTTTCCGCCATGGAAAATGCAGGTGCAAAGGAGATGTCGGATGATGTAGAGCGCAAAGGGCTGGGCACGCCTGCTACCCGTGCCGGGATTCTGGAGAAACTGGTCTCCTCTGGCTTTGTGGAGCGAAAGAAGAATAAAAAGGCGGTCAGCCTGGTTCCGCAGGACATCGGTATCTCCCTAATCACGGTGCTCCCGGAGCAGCTTCAGTCTCCGCTTCTGACTGCGGAATGGGAGAACATGTTGAAGGAGATCGAGCGCGGTGAGCTCTCCCCGGAGGCATTTATGGCGCAGATCAGCCGCATGGTTTCCGAACTGGTGCGCGACTACGAGCCTGTGAGCGGTGCGGAGGTGCTCTTCCCGTCCGGACGCCCGGTGGTCGGAAAATGCCCCCGCTGCGGCGGTCCGGTTACGGAGAGCAAGACCGGCTTTTTCTGTGAGCGCCGCGACTGCCGCTTCGGGCTCTGGAAGGACAACCGCTACCTGTCCGCAAAGCACATCATTCTGACGAAAAAGATGGCGGAGGCGCTTCTGAAGGATGGAAAAACCTTTGTCAGCGGCATGTACTCCGAAAAGACCGGAAAAAGCTATTCCGCCTACCTCGTACTGACGGACGATGGGCAGAAATCCAGCTATGCACTGGAGTTTGACAGGGAGAAAACCGGCGCATGAAGCTGAGCCCCGCAGAACGCGAAACAATTATCCTGTTTTCCGATGCAGACGATACCGCCAGCGTCTACACCTACGACAGGAGGCTGATTAAAAAGCTGGACGCTCTTTGCAGAAAATGTCCGGAAGAAGTGTATGAGGAGAAAAAGCGCTCCTCCGCCGGTGCGAAAAGCTATATCGTGCCCAAAAGCTGTGTTTCCGTCCGTGAGCCGTTTTCCAGAGCGCGTCGCGAGGCAGCCAGCAGGCGCGCAAAGGAGGCCGGCACCGTCCCGCCGGACAGAAGCAAAGGCCGCGTTTCGGATGAATAATGCAGGGAGATGGGCGCAGGGCTTCGGCTCTGTGCCCTGTTTCCCGGAAAGGATGGTATATGGCAGAAAAACAGAGCAGCCGGGACAGGCTGAAGGAAATCACGGCGAGTATTGAGGACGGCATCAGGGAGCTGTTCCAGTCGGAGAGCTATGCGCAGTACCTTCAGACCATGAGCCGGTTTCACCATTACAGCGTAAATAATCAGGTGCTGATCCACATGCAGAAGCCGGATGCTACACTAGTGGCGGGTTTCAACAAATGGAAGAATCAGTTCGGCAGAAATGTCATCAAGGGAGAACACGGCATTAAAATCATCGCCCCGACTCCCTTTAAGAAGAAAATCGAGCAGGAAAAGCTCGACCCGGATACACAGCTTCCCATGCTGGATGCGGACGGGAAAGTCATTACAGAGGAAAAGACCATCCAGATACCCATGTACAAGCCGGTGACGGTGTTCGACGTTTCACAGACCGAGGGCAAGCCTTTGCCCCAGCTGGTCCATGACCTGTCGGGCAATGTGGCGAATTATGATGTGTTCATGGAGGCGCTGCGGCGCTCTTCTCCGGTTCCCATCTCCATTGAAGTGATGGGTGGCGGCATGGACGGTTACTTTGACCTGGAGCATCAGGATGTCGCCATCCGCAAAGGCATGAGCGAGGTGCAGACGGTATCTGCGGTCATACATGAGATGGCGCACGCGCTGCTTCACAATCGAAAGACAGCAGATGAACCTGCTCCGAGCTGGAATGTGGTTATGGTCAGCGAAGGAGGAACGAAGCGCGCATTCAGTTCCGGTTTTGAGTCAGAGGAAGAAGCGGAGAAATTCTCTGAGTCGGAGGGCTGGCGCTATGTAGATGAAAATGAATTTGAATGGCGTCTGGAGGTTGAGGAAGCATCGCCTGAAATAAAAGCACAGGCACTTTCCCGAAGCACCGAGGAGGTGCAGGCGGAAAGCATTTCCTATGCAGTGTGCGCCTATTACGGCATCGCCACCGGCGACAACAGCTTCGGCTATATCGCGTCCTGGTCAAAGGATAAAACACTGCCGGAGCTGCGGGAAAGTCTGGAGGTAATCAGCAGGACCGCCGATGGTTTTATCAGCGATATCGACCGGCACTATGCGGAAATTCTGAAAGAGCGCGAGGCGGAGCTGATTGCCGCTGAACCTGCCATGGCGGTGGAGCGCCTTTATACCGTGGATAAGCAGTATCTTCATGTTCAGCGCACGGAAACCGGCGTGGATTACACGATTTACGATAAAGCATCCATGAAGAAACTCGACGGCGGTCAGATGGATATGGAAATCAGCACACTTGCCGAGGCAGCGCTGGAAATTTGCAAATCCCATGGAATCGGGCAGAACGCCCCGCTTCAGGTTGCGGATATCGGGATACTGGATGAATTGCAGGACGCACAGGATGCAGCGATTGCCATCGAGCCGCCTGTACAGGAGAACCCGGAGACGGACATTCCGCCTGACCCGGCAATTTCCGTGGAGGCGCGGAACGCCTACGGCTATACGGATGATGCGATGCTCCCGCTGACAAAGGAGCGCGCCATGGAGCTGTTTGAGCGCGATGTTCCGGTATATCTTCTCTATGGGGACAATACCGAGGCAATGGCTTTTGAACAGACGGAGATTCTGAACCACGACGGCATCTTCGGCATTGACCGCGCAGACTGGGAGGCTGTAAAGGAGCAGTTCCCTGTCATTACGGAAAACAGATGGCAGAAAGCATTCCAGCAGAATCCGGCAGACAGCTACTGCATTTATCAGCTCCGCAGAGATCCGGAACTGGAAGAGCTTCGCTTTATGAATTCTCATTATCTCCGGGAACATGGGATTGAGCCCGCATTTGACCATTACGAGGCGGTCTATTCCGGCTCGCTTCCGTCTGACGGCAGTACAGAAGCCCGCCTGGATGATCTGTACATGAAATTCAACACCGCCCACCCGCAGGATTTTACCGGGCACAGCCTGTCCGTCAGTGACATTGTTGTGCTGAGGCAGCAGGGTGCGGTAAGCTCTCATTATGTGGACAGCGTAGGCTTTGTTCAGCTTCCGGCATTCCTGCCGGACAATTACCTGAAAAATGCGGAGATATCCATGGAAGATGATTATGGGATGATCGACGGCATCATCAACAACGGTCCAAAGGAACAGCCGGAGGTCAAGCCCAAGGCTCCCGATTTATCGGCACTGTTTGAAGCGGCCAGACAGGTCGTTCAGGAAGATAAGCAAGCTCCTGAACCGGGCAAAAAGCCTTCCGTTCTTGCCATGCTCCATGCACCCGCGCCGCCCAGAAGCGAAAAGACCGCGCAGACAAAAAGCGCAGAAAGGGATATGATATGACGAATTTCACTAATGACGAGATGAATCTGATGTGTATCTACAGCGCCGGCAGCAGCCGTGCCGGTCTGATGCAGAAACTCACGGAAATGAAGAAGTACCTGGAACGCGATGAGGTCCAGCTGTTGTCGCTGACCGAATCAACTCTTAGAAAACTGGGAACAATGACCGATGAGGAGTTCGGGCAGCTGGAGCTCTACCCTGATTTCGATATCTGATTCTATTCCGAAAAAAGGTGTAAACGCACCCGGTTTCGGAATACAGCTTGATTCCTATTTCGGATTTTTGCGGGAAACCGCAAAAATCTTTCGTAGACCGATTGTAAAATGACTTCGCGCGTGGTATAATACTATTGCGGATAATTGCAGTAAACCGCAAAAATCCGCAATAGGAGGTGCGCTGCATGGAAATTAAAAGAGACCGTTACCTAAATCTGCTGATCAGCAAGAAGCATAACGGCTTGATTAAAGTGATAACCGGCATGAGGAGATGCGGAAAGTCTTATCTTCTGTTCACTCTCTTCAAGGATTACCTGCTTTCAGAAGGAATAGAAAAAAACCACATCATTGAGATTGCGTTTGACGCTTATGAAAACAAGCAGTACCGCGATCCCGATGTGCTCTATCCTTACCTGAAGGAGCAGATCAAAGACGACGGCATGTATTATGTGCTGCTTGACGAGGTGCAGCTGCTTGGGGAATTTGAGGCAATCCTGAACAGCCTGACCCGAATGAAAAATGTGGATGTGTATGTGACCGGAAGTAATGCCCGCTTCCTCTCCAAGGATGTAATCACCGAGTTCAGAGGTCGCGGCGACGAAGTGCATATGTACCCACTCAGCTTTGCGGAATTCATGTCGGTTTATCCCGGCACGAAGCAGGATGGCTGGAATGAGTATATGCTGTACGGCGGTCTGCCGCTGGTGCTGAGCTTTACCACTCCGGATCAGAAAATTGCGTTTCTGAAATCGCTCTTTGAGGAAACCTATATTTCGGATATTGTCGGAAGGCACAACATCCGCAACAAGGCGGAGCTGGAAGAGCTTCTGAACATTCTTTCCTCCGCAATCGGTTCGCTGACAAACCCTGAGAAACTGTCTGCAACCTTCCGGTCGGTCAAGAATAAGAAGATCAGCAGCGCTACAATCAGGAAGTATATTGATTATCTCTGTGATTCCTTCCTGATCGACAGCGCCGTCCGGTATGATGTGAAAGGCAAAAAATACATTGATACCCCGGTGAAATACTACTTCACCGACATGGGGCTGAGAAATGCCCGTCTGAATTTCAGACAGCTGGAAGAAACGCACAGTATGGAAAACATCATCTTCAATGAGCTGAAAATCCGCGGTTTCAATGTGGATGTGGGCGTCATCATACAGTATGATACCAACGAAAAGGGAAACAGCGTCCGCAAGCAGTTGGAGATTGACTTCGTCTGCAATAAAGGCTCCAAACGCTATTATATCCAGTCCGCTTACGCGATTCCGGATCAGGCGAAGATGGAGCAGGAACAGCGTTCTCTGATGCTGACTGGAGATTTCTTCAAGCGGATCATCATCACCAAGGATACTCCGGCACCTTATTACAATGAGAATGGTGTCCTGATTATGAGCGTCTATGATTTCCTGCTGAATGAAAACAGTCTGGACATTTAAGGCAATGGGAAAGAGCAATAAGACCTGCCCAAACTGCAGACGAAGGATGAAACAGTAGTTCATCGGCTTGCAGCATTGTAAATGCGGGATGAGCTGGAAAAAAGATATTGGCTTTTTTGAACGGATGCCGGATATGGTGTTCGGACTCCGGCACAATGCACCGGGTAACAAGCCGCGCCGGATGATTGAGATCAGACGGAAAAACTGAATACAATTCAAATCAGGAGCGTCCATGGCATGTGGGCGCTCTTTTCTTTTTGGAAAGGAGACGTGATCTATGGCAAGCAAATTGCAGGAGTACCGAAGAATGTCGGAAGAGGCGCAGCGGCAGCTGACCGGAAGTCTGGAGCGCTGGCAGTCCTTCCTCGCCACCGCGTCGAGGCTGTACAAATATCCGTATCACGAGCAGGTCATGATCCATGCTCAGCGCCCGGACGCCACTGCCTGTGCAGAGTTTGATGTCTGGAACAATACGATGCGCCGGTATGTGCGGCGCGGTTCCAAGGGCATCGCGCTCATCGATACCAGCGGCGACCGCGAGAGACTGCGCTATGTGTTTGATGTTTCGGACACCGGCACCCGACCCAATTCCAGAAGCCTGAACCTGTGGGAACTGAGGGAGGAGCACATTCCGGCTGTGTCTTCCATGCTGGAGAAAAACTATGGCATTCCGGCAGGCGAAAGCTTTGCCGTTCAGCTGGAAGCTGTGGGCTCTCAGCTGGCGCGGGAATACTGGGAGGACAACCGCAGGGACATTCTCGGCATCCTTGAGGATTCTTTTCTGGAAGAGTATGATGAATTCAATGTAGGAGTGGCCTTCCGGAACGCCGTCGAGGTCAGCATCAGTTATTCCCTGATGCTACGCTGCGGTCTGGAACCGGAAAACTACTTTGAACACGAAGACTTTATGAGCGTTTTCGATTTCAACACCCCGGAAACGGCGGGCGCGCTGGGAACGGCGGTCAGCGGCATCAATCAGCAGGTGCTGCGGGAAATTGGAGCGACCATCCGAAACTATGAACGCGAACAGATCGCGGAAAGGAGCATGGCATATGGAAATGACGTACAGGCAGAACGGGGATTATCTGATCCCGGACATCAGACTGAGCGAGCAGGAGGATACACCCATCGGGAAGTACGGCCAGATGCGGAAACAGTATCTGAAGGAGCATCGTCCGATTCTCTGGAACCGTCTGGTGCTGTCGGAGCAGCTGTTCCCGCACCTTCGGGAGATCGACGGGACGGCACACCGGAGGCTGGACGAGCTAATTCCGCAGATGGCGAAGCAGGCCGGCGTGACGGAAGAACTGAAGCGCAGAGACCCGCTGAAATGGGCGGGCATGATGAATACGCTGAAGGCGCAGGCCGAGGAGATCATTCTGAACGAGCTGGTGTACAACTAACAGCCGATGAGCCGGAACCTACGGAAGAACTGAATAACGGATATCCTGACGGGACAGAGTTTGAACAGCTCTCCATGAACCTTTTCCTCTCGGAACAGGAGAAGATATCCCTAATTGATGAAGCGGATCGCACGACCGAAGTGCTTTCCGCTTTTTCTTTTGCCCAGACGGAAATCGATGATATGCTCCGTTTCGGCAGCAACACAAGCCATGCCAGAGACCATATCGCGGATGCGTTCCAGAAGCAGAAGCCGATTGAGGAAATCGCGGCGCTGCTGCAAAGGGAATTCCATGGCGGCTACGGCATCCGGGGTGAACACGGCGATTATGCCGCGTGGTATGACGGAGACGGCATTCATCTGCACAAAGGCCGTGAAGCCAGATATGCCGCTGATTCTCAGGTCATTCCATGGGAGGCTGCGGCAGAAAGAATCGGACAGCTGTTGGAAGAAGGCAGCTTTGCTTCCAATGTGGAGCTTGCCGAGGCCGATGGGCGTGTCCGTTCCGAGCTGGCGCAGAGCCTGCTCTATCTGAAGCATGACCTGAGTGAGGAAGCAAACCGGGTGGGCTACTTCTCCTCCATGGACGATCTTCCTGCCGGTTATCCGGACGCCACCGCAGCGCTTGCGGAGAAGATGGCGGACAGTGCTTTTGCCGATACGCTTCGCGGCGAATTTCTGACATTTCTGAATGACTATGCGGAAAACAGAGAACTTCTGCGCTTTCATTATCACCGGATGGACGAGCTGTGGCAGGGAGTCAGGGACATCTCTGCCGAGCGCCGGGTATATCCGGACGGGCCTGCCGAATTTGCAGAACCGCAGAGCTTTATTACCGAGGATGAAATCAGCGAAACGCTTGCCGGCGGCAGCTCTGTGGCGGGCGGTAAGGGCAGAATCTACGCCTATTTTACCGCAGACCACACCATGAAGGAAAAAGCGGATTTTCTGAAGCAGGAATACGGCATCGGCGGACGCTCTCACGCACTGTCCGGGGCTGACCATTCTTCTGAAGATCACAGTGCCAAGGGCATCCGGCTGACCAAAGGCGGATGTGCCCCTGTAGAACTGAACTGGACGAAGGTTGTCGAGCGTATCTCCTCCCTCATCCGGAAGGACAGGTACTTCACCCAGGAGCAGAAGGATACCTATGCGCGGATGCACGATGAGCCGGAACTCTCTGAACCTGAAGTACCTGCGCAGGAAGAACCTCCTGTCATAGAAGAATCTATGCCCGAACCGATTAAGGAGCCTGTTTCTGAACCGGCTGCTGTGCAGAAGCCTGTCACGGCCAATGAAATCAGCGATGCACTCATCCGCTGGAACGGCAGCTTTGAAAGCAAATCCCGCGTCAACGACTATATGCTGGCACATGGACGGGAGCGCGGAGCTGCCGCATGGCTGAAAGATGAGTTTGGCGGTGCGGATACCTTTTCCGTTGTTACCGACCATGGAACGCTGGAATTGCCGTGGGCAAAAGTTCAGCGTCAGCTGGGGATTCTGGTGAATGACGGACGCTTCTTTACCGAGGCCGACCGGATGCTGGCGCAGGCGGAACAGATTGCCGCGCAGAGTGCGGTTGCGCCCTATGAGCGCTTCACTGTCATTGAAACGGACGAGGGCTACGGCATCTGGGACGATCTGCACGACGGCCTCTATGTGGATGAGGAAGGTGTGACTGCCGACTTCGATTCCGAGTGGGTGGCGGAGAACTATCTGCTCGAACTGAAAGAGAAGGTTGCCCAGCGGGAAGCTGCCGAATGGGAGTATGTGGAGCGCTCCAAATATGAGGCGCAGACCGAGGAAAATGATGCGGCGGATGTACAGCCGGACATTGCTTCGCCAGAGAAGGCGGAGCCTGCGGAAATGGAGTCTGTATCCCATTTTCAGGTCGATAACGACCTGATCGGTGCGGAGCTGACGCTGGACGGCAGACGCTTTACAGTGGATGAGGTCAGAGATGGCCGCGCCTCCCTGCGGGACATCACATTCCAGAACGGAACTGGATTTCCCATCTTCCGCAATGAACCGGTTGAAACCGTGCGCGGGATTCTCTTTCCGGAAAAGACGACGGTGCCCCAGGTGAATCTGGAGGCAGAACTGACCGAGGCGGAGCTTGCTCTGATGCGCCCGCAGCTGGATGCGGCGGGTATCGACTACCTGGTTGCCAATGCCGGCTACAACAGGAGAACCATCAGCTTCTCCTCCCAGCATTACCGGGAAGTACAGGATATGCTGGATGCGCTGCCGGACAACGCGGATGAGGTTGTGTATTCAACAGAAACGGATAAGGTTTACCCCGGCGAGCAGACCGGACTTCCCTATGACATTGTTACAGAACGCCTGCGCACAGAGCCGGAGCATACGCCGCCGGTATCTGACGCGCAGAACTTCCGTATCACGGATTCTGACCTGGGTGCAGGCGGTGCCAAGACCAAGTATCAGGCAAACATCAGCGCCATCCGGCTGCTGAAACAGCTGGAAGCCGAAGGGCTTCAGGCCAGCCCCGATCAGCAGGAAGTGCTCTCCCGGTATGTGGGCTGGGGCGGTTTGGCGGACGCTTTTGATCCGGATAAGGAGAACTGGCGCGCGGAATATGCGGAACTGAAGGAGCTTCTCACACCGGAGGAATACGAGGCGGCAAGAGCCTCAACGCTGAATGCCCACTACACCAGCCCTACCGTTATACATGCCATGTATGAGGCGCTGGAGAATATGGGCTTTGAATCGGGCAATATTCTGGAGCCCAGCATGGGCGTCGGGAACTTCTTCGGCTGTCTGCCCGAATCCATGCAGAACAGCAGGCTATACGGCGTGGAGCTGGACAGCATCACCGGGCGGATTGCAAAGCAGCTTTATCCCAAAGCAGACATTACCGTGGCGGGATTTGAAACCACCGACAGACGGGATTTCTATGACGTCGCCATCGGCAACGTGCCGTTCGGACAGTATCAGGTCAATGACCGGGCCTATAACAGGCTCGGTTTTTCCATTCATGACTATTTCTTTGCCAAGACACTCGATCAGGTACGCCCCGGCGGTGTGATCGCCTTTGTCACCAGCCGCTACACCATGGACAAGCAGTCCCCGGAAGTCCGCAGGTACATCGCGCAGCGGGCGGAGCTGCTGGGCGCAATCCGGCTTCCTAATAACGCATTCAAAGCCAATGCAGGCACGGATGTCGTCTCCGATATCATCTTCCTGCAGAAGCGGGACTGTCCCATCGAGATTGAACCGGACTGGGTGCATCTGGGGCGGAATGAGGACGGCTTTGCCATCAACAGCTACTTTGTGGAGCATCCGGAGATGATTCTGGGACGGCAGTCCTCTGAGAGCACCCAGTACGGCAGACAGGATTTCACCGTAGAACCCATCGAAGGACTGGAGCTTGCCGACCAGCTTCACGATGCGGTGAAGTACATCCGAGGCACCTACCAGGCGGCGGAGCTGCCGGAGCTCGGCGATGACGAGGCGCTTTCGGACAGCATTCCCGCAGACCCGAATGTCAAAAACTACAGCTATACCGTCGTGGACGGAGAAGTCTACTACCGGCAGAACAGCCTGATGAGCCGGCCGGCGCTGAACGCGACCGCTTCGGAGCGCGTCAAGGGGCTGGTGGGACTGCGCGACTGCCTGCATCAGCTGATCGATCTCCAGATGGACGCCATGACTCCGAACAGCGCAATCCGTCAGGCCCAGGCAGAGCTGAACACGCTCTACGATAGCTTTACCGCAAAATACGGTCTCATCAACAGCCGCGCCAATGCGCTGGCATTTCAGGACGACAGCTCCTACTATCTGTTGTGTACGCTGGAGGAGCTGGACGAGGAAAAACAGCTGAAGCGCAAGGCGGACATCTTCACCAAGCGCACCATCAAGCCGCATGAGGTCGTGACCTCCGTGGATACGCCGTCCGAAGCGCTGGCGCTCTCCATCTCAGAAAAAGCCTGCGTTGATCTGCCGTATATGCAGCAGCTGACCGGCATGGACGAGCCGGCACTGATTGACGGCCTGCAGGGCGTTATCTTCCGGGACCCGGTGAAAAGCGAATGGCAGACTGCCGATGAGTATCTTTCCGGCAATGTGCGCCAGAAACTGCGGGAAGCGGAACAGGCAGCATCTGCCGATCCGGCCTATCTGTCCAATGTGGAGGCGCTCCGTTCTTCCCAACCGAAGGATTTGGACGCTTCTGAAATTGAGGTGCGCCTGGGTGCAACCTGGATTGACCAGAAATACATCCAGCAGTTTATGGAGGAAACCTTTGAGCCGCCGTATTATCTGCGCCGAAGTATTCAGGTGCATTTCTCTCCGTTTACTGCGGAGTGGAGCATCAGCGGAAAATCCCAGCCGTCCTACAGCGACGTAAACGCTTATATGACCTACGGCACGGAGCGCGCCAACGCCTACCGGATTCTGGAGGATACACTGAACCTGCGCGATGTGCGCATCTACGACACCGTTACCGATCCGGACGGCAAGGAGCGCCGGGTTCTCAATTCCAAAGAAACGACCCTTGCTCAGCAGAAACAGCAGGCCATCAAGGACGCTTTTTCCGAGTGGATATGGAAAGACCCGGACAGACGGCAGGAGCTTGTGACGCGCTACAACGAGCTGTTCAATTCCAACCGGCCGCGCGAATACGATGGCTCCCATATCACTTTCAGCGGCATGAACCCGGAGATTCATTTGAGGGAGCATCAACTGAACGCTGTCGCACACATTCTCTATGGCGGCAATACGCTGTTGGCGCACGAGGTAGGTGCAGGCAAGACCTTTGAGATGGTCGCTGCCGCCATGGAGAGCAAGCGTCTGGGGCTTTGCCACAAGCCGATGTTTGTGGTTCCGAATCATCTGACCGAGCAGTGGGCTTCGGAGTTTCTGAGGCTGTACCCGTCTGCCAATATTCTGGCGGCAACGAAAAAGGACTTTGAGCCGAAAAACCGCAAGACGTTCTGCGCCCGTATTGCCACCGGCGATTACGACGCCATTATTATCGGACATAGCCAGTTCGAGCGGATTCCCGTTTCCATGGAACGGCAGGAGCGGCTGCTGCGGGAACAGATTGAGGAAGTCACCGAGGGCATTGAGGAACTGAAGAGCAGCCGTGCGGAGCGCTTTACCATCAAATCCATGGAGCGCACGAAGAAAGGACTGGAGACCAAGCTGAAAAAGCTGCTGGAATCCGGACGAAAGGATGATGTTGTTACCTTTGAGGAGCTGGGCGTTGACCGGCTCTTTGTGGACGAGGCACACGCCTTCAAGAACCTGTTCCTTTATACAAAGATGCGCAATGTGGCCGGACTCTCGACAACAGATGCGCAGAAATCCTCCGATATGCTGCTGAAATGCCGCTACATCGATGAGCTGACCGGCGGCAAGGGCGTGGTGTTTGCAACGGGCACACCCGTCAGCAACAGTATGACCGAGCTTTACACCATGATGCGCTATCTTCAGCATGACACGCTCCAGAAGAAGGGACTCGCTCATTTTGACTGCTGGGCTTCCACCTTCGGTGAGACCACGACGGCGATTGAGCTGGCCCCGGAGGGCACCGGTTATCGCGCCAGAACACGCTTTGCCAAGTTCTTCAACCTGCCGGAACTGATGACCCTGTTCAAGGAAGTGGCCGACATCAAGACATCCGACCAGCTCCACCTTCCGGTCCCGGAGGCTGTCTATCACAATGTGGTGGCACAGCCGACAGAGATTCAGCAGGCGATGGTGCAGGAGCTGTCTGAGCGCGCTGCCAAAGTCCATGCCGGTGCAGTCGATGCCAGCGTGGACAATATGCTCCGTATCACCACGGACGGCAGAAAGCTGGGACTCGACCAGCGCATCATCAATCCCGATCTGCCGGATGACCCGTCCAGCAAGGTCAATATGTGCGTGGATAACATCTACCGCATCTGGGATGAAGGTCAGGCAGACAAGCTGACTCAGTTGGTGTTTTGCGATTTGAGCACACCCAAAACCGGTGCTCCTGCGGCGAAAGTGGCGAAATCCGTTGCCGGAAATCTGGACAGCCCGGAGCTTCATACGGTGGAATCCCAGATTGACATCACGTCGGAACCGGAGTTCACCGTCTATGATGACATCCGGGAGAAGCTGGCGGCAAGAGGCATTCCCAGGGAGCAGATTGCTTTTATCCATGAGGCCAATACCGAAGCACGGAAGAAAGAGCTGTTTGCAAAAGTCCGCTCCGGTCAGGTGCGTGTGCTGATGGGTAGTACCTTCAAAATGGGGGCCGGCATGAACGTGCAGGATCGGCTTGTGGCGCTTCATGACCTGGATGCGCCATGGCGGCCGGGCGACCTGGAACAGCGCTCCGGCCGAATCATCCGTCAGGGAAACAGGAACAAGCAAGTCCATATCTTCCGCTATGTGACGGAGGCCACTTTTGACGCCTATCTCTGGCAGACGCTGGAGAACAAACAGAAGTTCATTTCGCAGATTATGACAAGCAAAAGCCCCGTGAGAAGCTGTGAGGACATTGATGAAACCGCTCTGTCCTATGCGGAGATCAAGGCACTCTGCGCCGGTGATGAGCGCATCAAGGAGAAGATGGATCTTGATGTGGACGTGGCACGGCTGAAGCTGATGAAGGCCAATCATCAGAGCCAGCAGTACCGGCTGGAGGACAATATTCTCCGCCACTTCCCGGAACAGATTGAACAGAACAAGGGATTCATCGCAGGATTTCAGGCAGATATGCAGACACTGGCAGAACACCCCCATCCGCAGGACGGCTTTTCCGGTATGACGGTGCGGGGTGATGTTCTGACCGATAAGGAAAACGCTGGTGCGGCTTTAGTGGATGCCATGAAGGAAGTCAAGGGGCTGGAGCCGGTGCCCATCGGCAGCTACCGCGGCTTTCAGATGTCTCTGACGCTGGAGGATTTCGGCAAGCAGTATGTGCTGACCCTCAAGGGGAAAATGTCCCATCGTGTGGAGCTGGGTAAAGACCCCAGAGGCAATCTTATCCGCATCGACAATGCCCTCGCCGGCATGGAAACGCGCTTTGCCCGTGTGCAGGAAAAGCTGGATTCCCTTTATACGCAGATGGAAACTGCCAAAGCAGAATTGGGCAAGCCCTTTCCGCAGGAACAGGAGTTAAAGGAGAAATCAGCCCGTCTGGCACAGCTGAACATTGAGCTGAATATCGATGACCGAACGCCGATGGAGGCAATGGCCGAGATTGCGGACAGCGAGCTGGAGGTACGCCCTGCTGTCAGTGCAAAATCCGAAAGGCCGTCTGTGCTGGCCAAACTCCATGCCCCGCTGCCGCAGCGGGACAGTCATCCCAAACAGAATGAAACCGAAAAGGAGGTTCGTTGAACATGGAAAAGAAAATAGCAACGGATACGCCGTTATACCGGCATGACGCAGCCTATGCCCGCGAGCATGGAGAACTGCCGCTGTACAGAGAGTCCTATCAGGCCAACATCGCCTGCAAGGAGGCGATTGAGGAAGCCATTTCCGAGAATTACGGCAACAACCGTCTGAATTCTCAGGCGGTATTTGATGCAGTCAGCGCGGAATTCAGCATGGAGAGAATCCAATATGTGCTGGCCAATACCGTGCAGTATAAGGATTGGGACGGACGTATCAGCCGCGCCAACCGGGATTGGGCGCAGACCGTGCCGGTAGTGCCGAACCCCGATTCCTGGGGCGGAGATCGCAACTGCTATTTCGTGGTGGACAGACCGCATACCGGACTGACGGATCTGTTCATTACTCATTTCCGAAAGGAACTGGAGAAAGCCCCCAGAGAGAAAAAGCCGTCTGTTCTGAAAAAGCTCCAGAATCCCCTGCCGGACACCGCGCCGAAACCCGGCAGAGAGAAAGCGCAGGAGCTCTGATCATGGCAGACACCAGGGACATCAGTATGCACTTCTGGGCAACGCAGGAGGAATATGACCTGATTCAAAAGAACATGGCGCTGTCGGGCAGTACAAACCTCAGCGCCTTCCTGCGGAAGATGGCCATTGACGGCATGGTCATCAGGCTGGATATGCCGGAGATTCGGGAGATGCTGCATCTGCTCAGGCGTGCAAACGCCAACATCAATCAGATTGCCAGACAATTGACGGCATGGTCATCAGGCTGGATATGCCGGAGATTCGGGAGATGCTGCATCTGCTCAGGCGTGCAAACGCCAACATCAATCAGATTGCCAGACATCTGCATGATACCGGGCGCATCTACGATACAGATCTGGAGGAAATACTGGGGTTTCAGAAAGAAACCGCTGCCCGCTTGAACGATATTCTCACCAAACTGTCCGCCTTGAAATAAGGACAATACACCCCCTGGGCAGCAGAGCCACGCGCTTTGCTGCCCGCATTTTTTGTTATCTGGCTCCGCATCCTTGAGCGTTTTGAATTTCGGAATTACAATAGAATCAGAAAAGAAGAAAAGGAGGCTCTGACCATGAAAATACTGCTCAAAATTCTCTGCGCACCGATGATTGCTGTTTTGTCCGTTTTCGTCTGGCTGGCGTCGAAACTGGTTCAGATATCCGCTGTTGTTATGAATTTCATCGCCATTGCCGTGGGACTGGGCGCACTCTGCATCCTTTTTGACGGAAAGACCGCACAGGGCATCTGCGGACTGATTGCGGCGTTTCTCTTTACCCCGTTCGGACTGCCGATGTTCTCCATCATACTTCTGGGACAGGTGCAAAAATTCCGATACTGGATTCAGGACAGCGTGTACGGATAACAGAACTTGTCGCCAAGTTGGCGCAAAGTGAATTGTATTGATGAGGGCTTCTGCTTTTGCCGGCAGGAGCCTTTCTTTTTTGAAAAAGGTGGTGAACCGATATGGCAACAACGCGCATTATCCCCATGCATCAGAACAAGGGAAAAACCATCCGGCAATGCCTGTCCGACAGATTGGATTACGGCAAAAATCCGGATAAGACCCAGGAGGGCCAACTGATCAGCGCCTATGCCTGCGACCCGGAGACCGCAGATGCAGAATTTGCGCTTTCCAAACGCGAGTATTATCAGCTGACCGGCCGCAGACAGGACAGCAATGTGATCGCCTATCAGGTGCGCCAGTCCTTTCGCCCCGGTGAGATTACGCCGGAGGAGGCAAACCGCATCGGCTACGAATTTGCCGAGCGATTCTTAAAAGGCAATCATGCCTTTATTGTTTGCACCCATACGGATAAGCAGCATATCCACAATCACATTTACTGGAACTCCACCAGTCTTGACTGCACCCGGAAATTCCGAAACTTCTGGGGCAGCACCATGGCAGTCCGGAAGCTGAGCGACCTGATCTGCGTTCAGCACAGGTTATCCGTCATTGAAAATCCGAAGCCCCACGGCATAAGCTACAACCGCTGGCAGGGCGATATTGAAAAACTCTCAAACCGTGACCGCCTCTGTCTGGATATGGATGCAGCGCTGGCAAAAAAGCCGCACGACCTTGATGGCTTTTATTCGCTTATGGAGCAGGCCGGCTACACCGTTACCCGCGGGAAAAACATCACCTTCAGCCATCCGCGACAGAAGCGCAATATCCGTATGCGCTCCCTTCCGGAAGAATACCGGGAGGATGCCATTCGAGAGGTGCTGGCAGGCAGGCGTATCCATAATCCGCGTAGACGACGCAATCCGCTGGCAGAGCAGAAAGCCCAGCTTGTCAGTTCATTGGAAGCAAAACAGAATCAGGGACGCGGCCGTTACTACGATCTGTCTATCCAGAACCAGATTACCAAACAACAGGCCAGGGCACTTCTGTATTATCAGCAGCATGGGTTTACCAGCGCAGATGATTTTGATGCATTTGCCGAATCGGTGGAAGCCGCAAAGCAGCGCAGAGATACGTTGTCCGCGCAGATCACTTCTGCTGAAAAGCGGCTGAATGAGATTGCGGTGCTTCAGAAGCACATCACCAATTATCTCAAAACCAAGGATATCTATGCCGGCTATCGGGCATCCGGCTATTCAAAAGCGTACTACGAGGAACACGAGGATGCGATCAAGCTTTGCAAAGCGTCCAAGCGGGCATTTGACGAATTGCTTCCATCTGACACTTCCGGCAAAACTGCCGGTTCCCACAAGAAGCAGCGTCCCTCCCTGAACGCCCTCCGGGCGGAGTACGCCGAACTGCTGGCGATGAAAAAGGCGGCATACCCGGAATACTATCGGGCGAAAGATGAGTACCGGGAGCTGCTGACTTATCAGGCAAATCTGGCTGGTCTGTTCGGCATTGAAAATGTCAGAAGCGCGCCTCAGCGCGAACACCAGCAGGAAGAAAAATAAGCGCCGTCAGGTGCGCCGCCGAAGATGAAATCTTCGATCATTGGGGTTTGGGGATTGTCCCCAACAAGCTGAAACAGAAAGTTCCGCCTCCGGGCGGAATCTTTTTGTTTTGAGCCTTTCTGATCAGGAAGGCATTGCTTGCCAAAGAAGAGTTCACAATATAAAGACTTTGAATAGATGTGTTTTATAACGCACATGTAATTGATTTATTCATACTTTTGTGGTATACTAAAATGTAGATTATTGTAACCACTTGCCGAAAAATAAGAGAGGGATAAATTATGGCTGTAAGCTACAAAAAATTATGGAAACTCCTTATTGACAAAGACATGAAAAAGAAAGAATTGGAGGAACAAGCAAAAGTAAGTCACTATACTGTCAGCAAGATGTATCGCGGCGAAAATGTCACCATCGATATTCTGGAGCGGATTTGTAAAACGCTGAATTGCTCTCTTGATGATATTGTGGAGTTTGTTCCGGATGAAGAACCTGCAAAAGAATGAAGTGAGAACAATAGCGATAATTATCCTTATTTCCATATTGCTACAGGGAAAAGCGATGCGCTGTGACTGATGATTGAATAGTTTCCTTTGAAAGAGAGAGGTTAGGAAATGGTAGATTTTGCTCCAGGTATGAGAACGATCATCCGAGATGAAGAATGGATGATTAAAAAGATTGAGACAAACAGTCTTGGTAATAAGACTTTATATTGCGTTGGTGTTTCTCCGCTGGTCAAGGATAGAGAAGCAATCTTTCTCGCTGATTTGGAGCAGATTCAAGTCGTTGATCCTGCTGAAGTGAAACTGGTTGCCGACCATTCTCCATTCTACAAAAGAGCGTTGCTATATTTGGAAAGTCAGTGGCGTCAGCAGATTCCTACCGACTCCAACTTACATATTGGTCATCGAGCAGCAATGGACTTGATGCCGTATCAGCTTGACCCCGCAAAACTGTCTTTGCAGAGGCCAAGACAGAGAATTCTTATTGCAGATACCGTTGGTCTTGGTAAAACGCTGGAAGCGGGCATTTTGATGTCTGAGTTGATTGCCCGTGGTAAAGGAAAAAGAATATTAGTCGTTACTGTCAAGAGTATGATGACGCAGTTCCAAAAGGAAATGTGGAACCGTTTCACCATTCCTTTGGTGCGCCTTGATTCCAATCGTATCCAAAAGATTCGCGCCAACTTGCCGTCAAACTATAATCCATTTTTCTATTATGATAAGACGATTATTTCCATTGACACGTTAAAGCGTGATGTTGAATACCGCACTCATTTGGAAAATGCATATTGGGATATCATCGTTATCGATGAAGCGCAGAATGTTGCTGAACGCGGAGATCATCAAGCTCAGCGTTCTCGTCTCGCCAAGTTGCTTGCAGATCGGAGCGATACGATGATTATGCTGTCTGCAACGCCTCATGACGGTCGGGCAAAGAGTTTTGCATCTTTGATGAATATGCTTGATCCTACTGCCATTGCAAATCCGGAAAACTACACTCCCGAAGATATTAAAGGTCTGTGCATCCGGCGTTTCAAAAAAGATGTCAAAGATCAGGTCAGCGGCTCTTTCCAGGAAAGAAAAATCACACTTGAGCGTTGCCATGCCTCTGCTCAGGAAGAATATGCTTTTGATATATTTGCAGAGATGCAGTTGGAAATGGATTTGGGCAAAACCAAGGGAACCGGTCAGCTGTTTAAGACCAGTCTGGAAAAATCCCTGTTCTCCAGTCCTGCTGCATGCATTAAGAGTATCGATGCACGTCTGAAGAAACTATATAAAAAATATACCGCAGATGACATCAAGGATATTCGCCAACTGGAAGAACTGAAAACTGCGCTGGAAGCAATTACGCCTGCTGGATTTACTCGTTATCAAAAACTTCTAGAGCTCCTTCGCAGTAAGGAATACGGCTGGAACCCGGCAGATGCTGGCGACCGTGTAGTCATTTTCACGGAACGTATTGAGACCATGAAGTATCTTGCAGAAAGACTTTGTCAGGATCTTGGCTTGAACACAAATGCAATTCAAGAGATCTCCGGTGGGATGAGTGATGCTGAACAGCAGCGTATCGTTGAAGACTTCGGTCGTACTGAATCACCGGTTCGTGTTCTGGTCGCATCTGACGTTGCTTCAGAAGGTTTGAACCTGCATTATTTAAGCCATCGTCTGATTCATTTTGATATACCGTGGTCTTTGATGGTGTTCCAGCAGAGGAATGGTCGTATTGACAGATATGGTCAACAGAAACGTCCCGATATTCGCTATATGCTCATTGAGAGTGATAACAAGCGGATCAAGGGAGATATGCGCATTATCGAAATCCTGATTACGAAAGAAGAACAGGCGCTGAAGAATATTGGCGATCCCTCCTTGCTGCTTGGCAAATTTACAATTGAGGACGAAGAACTTGTTGTAGCAGAAGCGATTGAAGGTGGTTCTACTGCTGATGCTTTTGAACAGACACTGGATGCAGGAGAGGACGATTTTGACCCGTTTGAAGCATTAATGGCGGCGGCTGGAGAAGCCGAGACTGAAGAAGAAAAGAAATCAGAAATCGTAACAGATGAGACTTTATTCTCTGATTTGGAATATCTGTATCAAGCGCTTATGTATCTCAATCAAACGGAAAGCCATCCTGTTGAAAGGCTGCAAACTGTTTCTGGCCTGGATATCAAAATGACACAGGATATGGAACGCCGTTTGAGAGCAGTTGTGCCAGAAGAAGCGCTTCCTCAGGGTGAAACACTCCGCGTTTCTGATGACAAGGCATTCTGCATGGAACAGATGAGAAACAGTATGCAGAAAAATATGGATGAGTCCGCTTGGCCTACCACGCAATATCTTTGGAATCTTCATCCGATTATGAGCTGGGTTAATGACAAGGCGAGTTTGCTGTTTAAGAGAAATGAAGCGCCTGTGATAGGCATTCCGGGCAAACTGATAGCCGGAGAGATTATCTATATTGTCACCGGCAGTATTCCGAACTTGAAGTCTACTCCTCTGGTTGACGAGTGGTTTGGTTTGCTGTACCAGAACGGTAAGTTTGTTAAGGTACTGTCTATGAATGAAGTGGTTCAGAAAGCAGGGCTCAGCAATTCCAAGATTCCTAACACCAATTGCATTACGGAATCTGAAATCTCCGATGCGGGTGCATTGATGCAAGATGTGGTCGCCCATGCCAAGGCATACTTGGACGAACATTATAAGAGATATCAGACAGAAATGAGCCCGCTTTTGGATGAAGAAGTTGATAAACTGATTGCACTTCAGGAAAGGCACAAGGAATATTACCAGATGACCTTATTTGAACATGAACGGAAACTACAGGAACAGGAACGTCGAGTGGACGAACTTTTCGATCAGTTTATGAACTGGGTAAAAGAGACTTTGACGATACAGAACAATCCATACATTAGAGTTGTGTCTGTACTTATGGGGGTATCGCAATGAGCATGGATTTAACTGGTATCACCAATAAAAACGAATACTTTACCAATCATTATTTTTCCACCGTGTTTGAGGATAATGCGAGTGCCACAATCAGTGGATGGAATGCAGAAGCAAGAGAGTCGGAGGAGATCCGTACTCCCTGGTCACTTCTGCGCCAGAACGCACGGCAGTATTATACGGCACACGATAAGTTTGTCCGTTCTTCTGTAAATATGCAGGTGCTGGCGAATATCAGAACACTGGCAGATAACTATCTGAAATCTTTAGGCTACCCTGAAGCAAACCCGGAAGTAATCACAGTTGATGACGGTTTGTCTGTCCCTGTTTATCTGGAAATGACGAAGAGCAATGGTGCGCCCTTGCTCTGGGTATTGCTGTCCGCATCGAAGGAAACGGATGCCGGCATTATGGAGAGCTTCGTTTTCAATGCGGATGATGTGGATGAAGATGCAGCCGGAGCTCTTTATAAAGGTTTTCTGGGTGAAATGCCAAACGAGTATTTGGTAACAAAGATTCTCTTTGGTTCCGCTGAACCGCCTCGCTTTATTATGCTGATTGGCATGAATCAGATTGCTCTGATCGACCGCAACAAGTGGAATGAGAAGCGCTATCTGCAATTTGAACTGGAGGAGATTTTCTCTCGGTTGGAAAATACAACCCTGCAGGCAATGGCGGTTCTTCTGCACAGGGACTCTCTCTGCCCGGATGACGGAAAAGTTTTGCTGGACGAGCTGGATGAGCAGAGCCAGAAAAACGCTTCCGGTGTATCTCAGGATTTGAAATATGCACTCCGTGAGAGTATTGAGCTGCTTGGAAATGAAGTCCTCTATGATATGAAAACGCGTCTTGGCCGTGACCTGGAAGCAGATCCGGTGGATGCCGGTCAGCTGACGCTGGAGTGCCTGCGCTATATGTATCGTATGCTGTTTGTCCTCTTCATTGAGGCCAGACCTGAACTTGGCTATGCACCGATCAAAGCGCAGAGTTATTACTCCGGTTATTCTCTGGAGAGCCTGCGGGACATCGCCGACAACATTCGGGATGATGTTGATGAAGTTGGTGACGGATACTACCTGCATGAAACTCTGGCAAAGCTCTATGAATTGATTTATGACGGCTATCCGAAGACAGAAGATGAGCTGCAAAAAGCAACAGGCTCCGACAGCCTGCATGATATGTTCCTGATTGCTCCGCTGAAGGCACATATCTTTGACCCTGAATATACCAAGATGATTACTGCGGCGAAGCTGCGCAACAGCTGTATGCTGCGTATCATTGATTTGATGAGTTTGACAAGAGCTACGGGCAGAAAAAATGGCCGTCGTGGCCGTATTTCCTATGCGAATTTGGGCATCAACCAGATGGGTGCAGTTTACGAAGCCCTGCTGTCCTATCGTGGGTTTATTGCAGAGCAAGACCTGTATGAAGTCAAGCGCAAGGGCGACACTTTCAATGAACTGGATGTAGGTTACTTTGTCTCTGAAAGCGAGCTGGAGCAGTATGACGAAGACGAACGTGTCCGCTATGAGTCCGGCGAGAAAAAAGGCAAGCTCCGTATGTATGAGAAAGGCACTTTCATCTATCGCCTGGCCGGCAGAGAGCGGGAAAAATCCGCATCCTACTACACGCCGGAGATTCTGACAAAGTGCCTGGTGAAGTATGCCCTGAAAGAACTTCTTGAGGGCAAAACCGCAGATGAAATTCTCGAACTGACAATCTGTGAGCCTGCCATGGGTTCCGCAGCCTTCCTGAACGAGGCCATCAATCAGCTTGCTGAAGCGTATATTTCCCGCAAAGAAAAAGAAACCGGCGAGGTCATCGGGTATGATGACCGCTTCAACGAGCTGCAGAAGGTAAAAATGTATATTGCTGACCGCAATGTTTACGGCATTGACCTGAACCCTGTTGCGGTCGAGCTGGCAGAGGTTTCTTTGTGGCTGAATACCATTTATGAGGGTGGTTTTGTACCTTGGTTTGGTACGCAGCTTGTCAATGGCAACTCTCTGATCGGCGCAAGACGGCAGGTGTATCGTGTCGAAAATGTGCAGTCCACCTCAAAGGGGCTGCGCTGGTACGAGATGGAGCCGGAAAGAGTTCCGCTGGGAAAAAAGAGGATGCCGAAAAAGCAGATTTATCATTTCCTGCTTGGCGATCCGGGTATGTGCAGCTATTCCGATAAGGTTATCAAGTCCCTCGAACCTGACAAAATCAAAGAGATGGTGAAGTGGAATAAGAAGTTCACAGAGCCTATCACCGATGATGATGTAATTACATTGTTGCGTCTTTCTGCGGCGATTGATGAACTGTGGGAAGCACAGATTCGGCTCCGTAAAGAAGTTGGAGCGAAGACGCAGGACACACTTTCTATCTTTGGTCATACCGATGATGCGGTGGATTCTCATACGACGATTCGCCAGAAGGACAAGATCTACAGCGAACTCTATAAGAGCGAACACATGAGAAATGCCGGTCCATATGCCCGTTTGAAGTTTGCAATGGACTACTGGTGTGCGCTGTGGTTCTGGCCTATTGATAAGGCAGACCTGCTTCCTGCCAGAAGTGAGTTCTTGTTTGATATGTCCCTGATCCTCGAAGGTACGATGGCATCCGTGAATGTTACCGACTCTGTAAAGGATGGTCAGCTTTCTCTTTTCCCGACGGAAATGGAACAGATGGCATTAGACATCATTGATACCTATGGTACGGATACTATCGTTGATATTCCTCGTCTGCGTCAGGAGAATCCGAGATTGGATTTGGCTGCAAGAATTGCAGAACAGAACAAATTCATGCATTGGGAGCTTGAATTTGCTGACCTGTTCGCAGAACGTGGTGGTTTTGATCTGATTATAGGTAATCCGCCTTGGATTAAAATCGAATGGAATGAGCAAGGTGTTTTGTCAGATAAGAATCCTGTTTTTGCAATTAAGAAGATGTCTGCAACTGATACCGGTAAAAAAAGAGAAGTAGCGCTGTCGAATGGTTTGACAAAACAGATTTATTTTAACGAATATGAAACGATGTCTGGAGAACAGGCGTTCCTTAATGCAGTTCAAAACTATATGATGCTTAAGGGACAGCAGACCAATCTATATAAATGTTTCTTGCCACAAGCATGGTATTATTCAAATTCGACTGGCTCAAGTGCGTTTATTCATCCTGATGGTGTGTATGATGATCCTAAAGGTGGCGCATTGAGAGGAGAATTATATCAAAGACTAAGATACCATTTTCAGTTTGCTAACGAATTGAAACTATTTGCAGAAGTAGATCATCATACTGTTTATAGTCTGAACGTATATGCGGCTCCTCATAATCCGAAATTTGATTCGATTGCCAATCTGTATGCTGTTTCAACTATTGACGAGAGTTACGCAACAGAATCGACAACTCCAGTTCCAGGCATAAAGGATGAGGATGGCTGGTGTACAGTAGGTCATCCTGGAAGAATTTTGCATATTTCAAAACCGGAGCTTTTGGCTTTTGCCAAGTTGTTTGATGGAAGCACAAACTGGAAGGAAGCCAGACTTCCTGTAGTTCATGCCGATGTGTTGATTAAAGCGTTGGAAAGATTTGCTATGCAAGAAAAAACTATTGGCGACTCAAGGGACAGTTTGTTTGGAACTGAAATGTGGCATGAGACAAATGCACAGAAGGATAACACTATTGTTCGTAATGTACATTTCCCTGAAACTCTTGTTGATGCAGTTGTTTCGGGACCTCATATTGGAATTGCAAATCCGATGTTTAAGGCATCGAGAAGAATTTGCAAACTAAACAGCGATTACGATAGTTTAGATATTGCTTCGGTAGAGGCCAACTATATCCAGCGTTGTAATTATTCTCCGAACTGCACTTTGGACGAGTATCACAAAAGAGCGCCAAGCACAAATTGGGGAAGTAAATGCTACGATTCGTATAGAATTTTTATGCGCAATATGTTTAATCAGAGCGGTGAGAGAACATTGATTTCTGCAATCATGCCACCAAAGGTCGGTCATGTTCATGCTGTGTTTGAACTTGGATTCCAAGATGAGAAGATGCTGCCGTTGGTTAATGGCTTAATGGCTTCTGTTCCATACGATTTTTACATTAAGTCCACAGGTAAAGGATCAGGTGGAATAGGTGTGTTAAGCGGCTTGCCGATTGTAGATAACAAGTATTCGCAACGTATAGCACTTAATGCCCTGTTGCTCAATTCACTTACTGAGAATTATTCAGCATTGTGGAAAAAGTGTTGGCAGTCTGATTGCGTTGGTGAACAATGGAGTAAAGACGATTTGCATTTAGCTAATGAGACGTTCTCAAGGTTGACTGAACAGTGGTCTTCACAGTTTCCGTTGCGTAGTGATTACGAGCGTAGGTATGCGCTTGTCGAAATTGATGTTCTAACAGCACTTGCTTTAGGAATGACCCTAAATCAGCTAAAGAATATATATCGAATTCAGTTCCCTGTATTGCAGTCGTATGAATCGGATACATGGTACGATGCTAATGGACGAATTGTATTTACGAACAACAGAAGTTTGGTAGGTGTAGGTTATGACCGTAAAACTTGGGAAAACGAGGTAAGAGATGCACCTGCCGGTAAGAAGTTCTATCGTAAAATAACTGATGATACTATGCCCGGAGGGCCTGTTGAACGGACTATTGAATATGTAGCTCCCTTCGACCGCTGCGACCGCGAGCAGGACTACGAAACTGCTTGGAAGTTTTTCGAGGAGAAATACGGAAAGGAGTAAATAGCAATGACAGCTGATCAATATGTTAATTCTATAGTCGAAAAACATAGGCTGCCAGATACATTGGATAGCTACACATCTATTTATGTTGTGTCACCGCTTAAGAAGATTATTTCTAGCTGGGCCGGTGTCTGCCTTTGCGAAACAAAGCTTTCGGGATCACGGGCAAAAGGAACAGCAATTGACCTCTCAACGGATTTAGATTTGTTTATTTCCCTCAGTTCTACAACTCAGAACTCATTGAAAGAGATTTACAATTCGCTTTATAACCGTATGCTTGAGGAAGGAATCTCTGCGCGGAAACAAAACGTATCAATCGGAATTACTTATCAAGGAAAAAAGGTAGATCTGGTTCCTGCAAAACGACAAGGACAGTATGGTAATGACCACAGCTTGTATAGACGTAAGGTTGACTCGTGGACTAAAACAAACATTGATACGCACATCAGCCGTGTACGTCAGTCAGGCCGGATAACAGAAATTACAGCTTTAAAGATATGGCGTGAAAACCATAACCTTGAGTTTCCGTCTATTTACTTAGAATGTTTTGCTATTGATTCTTTGTATGGTCGTAGTCTGAATGCCCCGGCCGATAACATTATGTATCTGCTCCGAGATATTCGGGATAATATTCAGACCAGACGAGTCGTGGATCCGGCAAATACGAACAACATCTTATCTGAAGAACTTACTCAGATGGAGAAAAAAGCCCTAAGTGACGCTGCTCAACAGAGTTTGTTAGCGCCATACTGGGGAGAAATTATATGGTGATTGTATGAGTGAAAAAACGAAATTAACAGAATTGTTTGCTGCACTGCAGTCTGACATGATTGCAAAAGCCAGCTTTAGTAATATACTTAATCACCCAACAGATAAAGGCGATAATTCCGAAGAAAACTGGATTAGTTGGTTTAATCATTATCTTCCTCAAAGATATAAGGCAGCAAAAGCGACAATTATTGACTCGAAGGGATACATAAGCGACCAAATTGATTTAGTCCTTTATGATGCGCAATACTCTTATCTTGCGTTCAATGAAAACGGGACTTTATATATTCCCGCAGAAAGTGTTTATGCCATCTTTGAGATCAAGCAAGATCTAAATAAAGCCCATATGGAATATGCAGGAAAGAAGGCTGAAAGTGTTCGCAAACTATATCGAACATCAGCTGAGATTCCGCATGCTGGTGGGAAATACCCGCCCAAACCTCTCCATAGAATACTGTCTGGTATCCTGACAACCCGTTCTGAATGGCGCGAACCTTATGGTGAACCTTTTAAGAAATGTATCGCTGCCTATTCCGAACAGCAACAGATTGATTGCGGATGTACGCTTACGGAAGGCTCATTCTTCTATGACTACGGTAATAATGTTTTGAGAAAAAGTGGCAAAGAAGAATCGTTAGTGTATTTCTTCTTGCAGTTGCTGATACTTCTTCAAAATATGGGAACAGTCCCTGCAATCGATTTGGCGGAATATATGAAAGCACTATCTGTTCAGGAGGAAACAATACCCTATGGCAAAGCAGAGTGATTTTGACAAATTTCTAAGCAATATTGAACCAAGTCAAAGTACTGTTTCATACATAAGTAGTGTCCAGAATACGCTTCGTGATTATCTGAAAAATCATAAAGTGTACGCGGACATTTACGTAGACTCTTTTTTGTCCGGATCGTATGCAAAACATACTTCTATCAGGCCAGCAAAAGATGACAAGAAACGAGATGTTGATATTATTATTGTGACAAACCATTGTTTGAGTGATGACTCTTTGAGTGTTTTGTCAGAGCTTTTCGAGGTGCTACAAGAATCTTCAATATATAATTCTGCCGAACTTCAGCACCATTCAATCGGTATAGAGCTTTCACAGGTTAGTGTTGATGTGGTTCCTGTTATTCAAGATGATGAAGACGAGAGCTTGTACTATGTATGTGATTCAGAAACCGGAGAGTGGATTAAAACTGATCCAAAAGGGCATAAAACGTGGTCAACACAGGTAAATCAAGATAGCCATAATGAGTACAAACCGTTGGTCAAGATCTATAAGTGGTGGAGACGGATAAATTGTCCATCCGATGTTAGATATCCCAAAGGTATCACATTAGAAAAGCTAATTGCGGATAATATTGGCGATTCAGAACGATCTACAGAGGATTTGGTCATTAGTACGATGCAGAACATAATATCTGCATACAAAGAAGAATTTACCGATAAAGGAATGGTTCCTTTCCTTGCAGATCCCTCTGAGAAAGTCTCGGACAATGATTTATTGGCTGGATATTCAGCAGACGATTTTGCACAGTTTTTAACAAAACTGACTGAACATGCTGACTTACTGAACTCAAAAGGAACGACTAATGACGTATGGAGAGAAATCCTTGGAAAAGAATTTCCGCAGGACAGCTCAGAAAAATCTTCGTATACGCTCGTTGTGTGTGCGACCGCAAGTCATCGGCAAAAGCCGATGTGGCCTATGAGTCACGGTGGAGCGGCTTTTATCGGGCTAAGAGTTCAAGATGAACACGGGAATTTAATAGAGTACGAAAGCAATGGCGCACCCCTCGACAAAGGCTTGTCACTCCATTTTCAAGCTTATACTGGCGTGAAAAGACCATTTATTGTAAAATGGCAGATCACAAATACTGGTGAAGAAGCCCGGCAGGCAGGGTGCCTGCGTGGCAATTTTGAGAATTCGGATATTGGAGAAATGGGAAAAAGAGAATCAACATCTTATAGTGGATCCCACTCGGTTCAGTGTTTCATTATCAAAAAAGGAATTTGTGTTGCAAAAAGCAAAGATTTTATCATTAACATCAAATAAAACTTAGGAGGATTGCAGTATGTTACCATCCATACTTGCGAAACAATTACAGAAAGGCATCGGAGATTACGTAGAAACCACATTCCCGATGACGAACGAACCGTTCAAAGGTTCGGTTCAAAAAATGCTTGCAACGAAAGGCTCTGTTTACCATGAGCCTTATGTTGCTGTGCGTCTGCCGTTCCGTGTCGCAGAGGAGATGCCGACTTGCTTTGAAGCAATCCACCCTTCATATCTTCCCTATGTACATCAGCAGAAAGCTTTTGAGCGACTGACTGGAGATGATGGTAGATCCACGTTAGTTGCAACCGGCACCGGTTCCGGTAAAACCGAATGTTTCCTTTACCCGATTTTGGAGTATTGCTACCAGCATCGTGGTGAGCGTGGAATCAAAGCACTCATTATTTATCCGATGAATGCGCTGGCAACAGACCAGGCAAAGCGTATCGCAGAGCTTATCCACGGAAGTGACGAACTTCGTGGTAATGTTACTGTAGGTATGTATGTCGGCGGTCAGGAGCATACACCAGCTCGTACCATGAGTGAACATGGCGTAATCACAGACCATGAAACGATGCTGAACAATGCACCTGATATTCTGATGACCAACTACAAAATGTTGGACTATCTTTTGGTGCGTCCGAAAGATGCTCTTTTGTGGCAGGATAACGACTCTGAAACTTTGAAATACATCGCTGTCGATGAGTTGCATACTTTCGATGGTGCACAGGGTACGGATCTGGCTTGCCTGCTTCGCCGTTTGAAGCGCCGTTTGGGTATCTATGACGGATATCTTTGCTGCATTGGCACCTCTGCAACAATGGGTTCAAAGGAGAACAACAGCAGTATCCTGAGCTATGCTGAAGAGATCTTTGGCGAACCTTTTGACAAAGATGCCATTATTACCGAAGATCGTTTAAGCCCTCAGGAATTCTTTGAGGGCATTGAGGTAACAGAGTTTGCAATGCCAACAGCAGAGCAGGCTGCCGAACTGGACAAGCTGTCTGCGGAAGATGAGCCTTCCGCTTATCTGCAATGCGCAGTCAAAGAATGGTTCCCTGATTTCACATTGGATGTTTTGAGTGATGAGGGCAGAATTCAGCTTGGCCATAAACTCATGCACCATAGCTTTATGCAGTCTGTCATTCACCTGACCGGCGGAACATATTATCAGATTTCAAAAATAGCAGAGGACTTGGCAGCGCATTACCCTGAATTAAAATCGCTGCCTGATTCCGATACCGTTATCAATTCTTTATTTGCACTGATTTCTCATGCCAGGACTGGTGAGGTAGGCAAACTACGTCCATTTTTGAACGTCCAGGTTCAACTCTGGATGCGTGAACTTCGTCGTTTGGTTGCCAAAGTGGATCAGGAAGAAATCACTTATGAGATTGCAAATGATTTGAATAAGCAACAGGCTAAGCAGTATCTTCCTGTTGTCAACTGCCGTGATTGCGGAATAACCGGTTGGGTATCTGTTCTTAATGAACGTAGCAACGCCACAATGACGAACCTTGAATCGTTCTATAATCTGTACTTCCGCGCAGATGAAAAAATCGTGATGATGTTCCCTCGTTCCCATGAAGAACGAATCCCCGGCATGATTCCCGCCAGGATATGCCCCGACTGTCTGCAAGTGAAACTTGGCGAGGAAGGGACTGACGAGTGTGTCAACTGCGGTGCCGAAATGGTCGATGTTTTGATTCCTAACCCCATCAGAACATCAGGTACCAAGAACCACAAGCAGTATGTCTGTCCCTGCTGTGGCAGCCGTCGCGGTCTTTCGCTGATGGGTCTCCGCAGCGCGACTGAGATTAGCGCGAGTATATCTCAGATGTTTGCGTCAAGATTCAACGACGACAAGAAAACCTTAGCATTTTCTGATAATGTTCAGGATGCTGCACATAGAGCCGGTTTCTTCAATTCCAGAACGTGGCGCTTCGGGTTGCGAACTGCTATTCAGAAATACTGTACTGAGTTCGGTGCCGGTCAGAACCTGGCTGATTTTCAGAATGGATTCATCGGATACTGGCATGAGCGCATGACGGATGAACAGTTTGTCAGCTTCTTTATTGCGCCGAATCTGACTTGGAAACAAGCCTATGAGGACATGGTTGATAAGCGGAAACTGGGCAAAGATAAACAGGCGCAGATTCTGATGTATGAAATCGAACAGCGAATCAAGTATGAAATAATGCTTGAGTTTGGCCTTGCTGGTAAGATTGGCCGAACCCTCGAAAAGTCCAGCTGTTCTGTTATTTCCTTTGCACCGGATGACATTACTCAGATTGTCGATGCTGTACAGGAAAGAACCGTCAACGAACTTGGGGTTCTGACGTCGGAAAGCCGTGCTTCATTTGAACGCATGGTTATTGGTTATCTGAATCTGATGCGCACAAATGGTGCTTTTGAAGATAAGGTATTTGACGAGTATACAACACAGGACGGAAACGGCTATATGCTGTCAAATGATCGCAACCGCTGGCTTCCCGGTCGACAGTCGGGGCGAAATACCCCTCGCTTTATCGCAGAACATGTTGGCAGCGGGCGGGCATCTTTTGAGTTTGATTCGCCTGCATCTAATAAGTATGTGGACTGGATCGCATCGTGCTGCAGTGAGGTGATGGTTGAGGAAAGCAATTTCCGTGCAATCAGCAAATATATTCTGGAAGAGGCAGTCAAACTTCATGTAGTATCGCTGGTTCCTTCCTCTGTCAACTATAAGATTTATGGATTAAATAAAGAGCGTGTTTTCATTACAGATGATGTGGTGCAGATGCGTTGTGATAAATGCGGTTCTGTATATGCTGTTTCAGCTGAAAATGCAGAGCTTTGGAATGGTGCGCCTTGTCAGCGCTCCACTTGTGGCGGTTTCCTAGAAAAATACAAAACTGGAGAGATTAATTATTACGGTCGTCTTTATAGCGCTGGAGATCTTGTGCGTATCAACGCCAGAGAGCATACAGGTTTGTTGGAGCGCCCAAATAGAGAGCAGCTTGAAACTGACTTTAAGCGTGGTAAAGATACACAAGAGCTTTGGGATCCAAACGTATTGTCCTGCACGCCGACTTTGGAAATGGGCATTGACATTGGCGACTTGTCTACTGTTATATTGTGCAGCATGCCTCCTGCGCAGAGCCAGTTCCTGCAGCGTGCTGGACGTGCCGGACGTAAGGATGGTAATGCTTTGACCCTGGCTATTGCAAATGCAAAACCTCACGATTTGTATTTCTATGCCGATCCTCTGGAAATGATTGCGGGCAACGTTACGCCGCCCAAAATTTTTCTCAAAGCATCTGCGGTACTTGAAAGACAATTTGTAGCTTTCTGCATGGATTCCTGGGTTAAAAAGGGCATCCCTGACGGCGCAATTCCGGATAAAGTTGGCGTTATCCTGAAGAAGCTGGATAGCCGGCCTGATGATATGTTCCCGTTCAATTTCCTGAACTATGTGCAAAGCACGCTGTCCCGTCAGCTGAACTCTTTTATGCAGATGTTTGCAGCATATCTTGATGAGAATGCAAAGGAGGAATTGCAGGCATTTGCCAGAGGAAATGGCTCAAATGAAAGCCCAATGTATATAAAAATCCTGGATGCATTTGAGGATTTGAAAAAACAGCAGGATGCGTTGAAAGCAAGTGTTGAAGCTCTTAAGGAAATGATTAAGGAGCTGGAAAACAAGCCGAAAGACAGTTCTTATGATGAAGAAATCAAAGAATTGAAGAGCGAAGAATCTGCGCTTCTTACGGTTCTGCAGGAAATCGGGAAAAAGAATATCTTTAATTTCCTGTCCGATGAAGGCTTACTGCCCAATTATGCTTTCCCGGAAGCGGGAATTATTCTTCGTGCTATCCTTTATCGTAAGGAAGAGGAAGGAGTACCCACTCAAAAGAAAAAATATGAAAAGATGGTGTATGAGTACAGCCGTAGTGCCTCTTCTGCTATCAGCGAGTTTGCACCAAACAACAGTTTCTATGTTGATGGACGCAAGCTAACGATAGATCAGGTCGATTTGACGACAGCACAGACAGCAAGATGGAGACTTTGCCCAAATTGTTCTCACGCACAAATTGAGGAGACCGGGAAAAATACGTCTGCGTGTCCACAGTGTGGAAGTCCTGGATGGGCTGATGCTGGTCAGGTCAGAACGATGCTGAAAGTCCAGATGGTTTACTCCAATATGGATTATACCAAGAGCTTAATTAACGATGAAAGTGATGACAGAAGTAACGTTTTCTACTGCAAGCAACTTCTGGTTGATGTAGATGAAGACCATGATATTTCCAGTGCATATCGCATGGACAATGAAGATTTCCCGTTTGGATATGAGTTTGTTCGCAAGGCGACCTTGCGTGAAATCAACTTTGGCGAGAGTGATATGACTGGCGAAAAGCTTTCCGTTTCCGGCGTTGAAGAAGTGCGCAAGGGTTTTAGAATCTGCAAATATTGTGGAAAAATCCAACCTGAACACGGGAAAGCCAACCATAGTTTTGCTTGTAAAACCAGAAAAATGACCACTTTGATGCAGGCAGATGCTTATGAGGAGTGTCTGTTCCTGTATCGAGAGTTCACTACAGAGATTCTCCGTTTGCTTGTTCCGGCGACCACCATGGATTCATCCTCTGTTAAAATGGAGTCCTTTGTGGCTGCGTTCATGTTGGGTATGAAAGAGTATTTTGGTAATGTTGACCATCTAAGGGCAACTGTTAGCGAAGTACCTGTTCCGGACGCAGACTATCGTAAGCAGTATCTTGTTATTTATGACTCTGTTCCTGGCGGTACAGGTTATCTGAAACAGCTGATGCATGAAAAAAATGCCTTGATTGAAATTTTTGAAAAGGCACTTCATGTGATGGAAAATTGTTCTTGTAAGGACGATCCGCAGAAAGATGGTTGTTACCATTGTTTATATGCTTATCGGCAAAGCCAGCAGATTGGCAACATTTCAAGAACAGCGGCAGTCAGGATGCTGAAGTCTATTCTGTCTGGAAGGGATAACGTCCAGAAGATTGATAAGATTAACGATATCCCTGTCAACCCGCTTTTTGACAGCGAACTGGAGCAGAGATTTATGGAGGCGGTGCGTACAAAGGTTGGTGCCGCCAATGTAAGCGATACGATTAGAAACGGAAAACACAGTTACTATGTAAAGCTGGATGACAACTCTTGGGAAATTGAACCGCAGGTCTATCTTGACGAAAGCAATGGGGTTTCTGTACCCTGCAAACCTGACTTTGTGTTCTGGCCTGTTTCTGCACCAGATCACAAACCGGTAGCTGTGTTTACGGATGGTTTCTTATATCATAAGGACATTGTTCCTGATGATACCATTAAACGTGAAGCGATCCATAGAAGTGGAAATTTCCGAGTATGGTCGTTGAGCTTTAAGGATGTTCAAAGCGTTTTTGCTCCTCAGGGAGACTTTTATACGGAAACTCTGGAAGCAGAAAAAATGCCGTCTGGCAAGACAATGTATCAGAATATGATTAAGAAGCATAAGGCGGATTCAATTGAACCGGCCAAACTATCTTCTTTCGATTTACTGATTGAATATCTTCAGCTTCCTGATGCTGAAAAGGTCTTTAAGGGACAAGCGTATGCTTATTCGCTTTCCTTGTTAGAACCTGCTCTGCTGAAGAATAGTCTGGCTTTCAACAACTGGAAGATAATTGTCGATGCCGTAAACGAGCAGACACATTTTACAGATGCTGATTTTGCGTTCCCCGGAACCGTATTTGGCAGTTGGATTCCGAGAAATTCTAATGCGCATCTGGCTATTCATTCCGCCATCCTTGCGTCTGAACTTAAAGCGGAAGGTGCTGTAGCTGTGTGTGCTGTCCTCAATGATGAAAAAGATCACAGGACAGATAAATATGAGCAGGAATGGAATGGCTTCTGGAGATTCCATAACCTTATGCAATTCTCGGAAGAGTTCATAGCTGTGTCGTCTACTGGTATGAGCCGCATGGATTACCTGGCACTCCCTGTTTCGGTAAATGCAGTATCTGATCCTGTTGTATCTGTGACTGAAATTGACGATGCTTGGGATGCAATCATAGAGCTTATGTACGATGACGATGCAAAAGCCTTTGTCGAACTGGCAAGGGATGCCGGTGTACCTGCCCCAGCTGAAGATAACATCGGTTATGAAGTTGAGGGGGACGACGGTGAAGTCATTGCAACTGTTGAAATTGCATGGCCCGATAAACATGTTGGCTTTATGACTGCCGATCAGGCTGAAGATAAAGAAAAACTCGAAAACATGGGATGGAAGATCATGAACTTACTTGATGTTGCGGATATGGATACTGCCAGTCTTTTTGGAGGTGATAACTAATGACGGAAAATATTAAAGTTGCAATATCATCTGATTTTTTGACGTCTTTTGCCCGTCTGCCCAGACAGATTCAGGGAAAAGTGACTGAGTTCGTGAATAAATTCCGAAACAATCCGTTATCTCCTGGGATCAACTACGAAAAGATAAATTTTGGCGTTGACAAGAAAATTTTTTCTGTCCGGATTGATGATACCTATCGCGGCATTGTAGTTCGTCAGGAAGAAACGGGAGTATATTTGCTTTTATGGGTCGATCATCACGATGAAGCATATCAATGGGCTTCTCGGAAACGCTGCGAGGTCAATCCTAAAACTGGTGCTATTCAGGTGTTCGATGTTCAGACGGCAGTAGAAAAGATATCTACGCCAGAAAGGGCAACGCTATTTGCTGCTGTAAAGGATGATGAGCTATTAAAACTCGGCGTGCCGGAAGCGCAGTTGGACTTTGTCAGGAGTTTCGTTCGTAAGGAAGACTTCTATAACGCAGAATCTGCTATGCCCCACGATGCGTATGAACATCTTTCCTGGTTAGCAGAGGGATTTCCGATGGAAGAAGTTCTGGAACTTGTTTCTGAAGAACAGAATGCAGCTGCTTCGGTCGAAGATTTGTCGGCTGCTCTGGATGTACCCACAACATTGAAATCTTTCGTTGTGGTTGAAGGTGAGGATGAACTTCGTCGAATTATGGCAGAGCCGCTGGAAAAATGGCGTGTTTTCCTTCATCCAACACAGAGAAAGATTGTCCAGAAAGAGTATTCAGGTTCCGCAAGGGTTCTTGGCGGTGCCGGCACCGGAAAGACTGTTGTTGCTATGCATAGAGCAAAGTATCTGGCATCAAAATGTGAAGGACAGCAAAGAATCCTGGTGACTACGTTTACTGCCAATCTCGCTGCTGATATTCGAGAGAATCTACGCAAGATTTGCACTCTGGAAGAGCTGCGCAGAATTGAAGTAACCCATCTGGATGCCTGGGTAAATCAGTTCCTGCGTGAATCCGGTTTTTCCGCTCAGATCGGGTATGATGATGCGATCAATCCTCTTTGGGAGAGAGCTATTTTGCTGACTAACAACGATTTGCCGTTTGAAGTTTCTTTTTACAAAGAAGAATGGAACCGCATTGTGATTGCCCAGGAAGCTCTTACTCTCGAAAAATATGTTAAAGCAACTAGGAACGGCCGTGGAACCAGACTTGACCGCAAAAAGAGAATACAAGTTTGGAAAGTATTTGAGAATTATCAAAATCTGATGAAAGAGAATCAGATTCGTGATATCAACACGGCCATGTATGAAAGCACGAAGCTTCTACAAGCTGCAGGTAGAAAACCGAGATATACAAGTATCATAATCGATGAGGGCCAAGATCTCAGCGACAACGCATATCGCCTGATTAGGGTGCTGGCCGGGGAAGAACATCCGAATGACATCTTCATTGTGGGCGATTCCCATCAGCGTATTTATCGCAATCATCCTACTTTGTCTAAATGTGGAATCAATGTGCGCGGTCGTAGCAGTATCCTGAAAATCAATTACCGTACTACCGAGGAAATTCGAAAACATGCATTTGCATTGTTGAACGGTATTTCTTTTGATGACTTAGACGAAGGGCTGGATATTGGAGATAGATGCCAATCACTCACCCATGGTGAAAAGCCAATCATCGAGAATTTCAGCAACGCTAACGATGAATTTGATTTCATTCTAAGCGAAGTGAAAAAACTCAAAAACAACGGTGTCGCACTCACGGATATTTGTGTAGTTGCACGGACCAAAAAACTTGTTGACGACTATATCGCATTATTTACAGGAGCTGGTATCCGTTCATACGCGATCAAGAGAAACAAGGTAGATGACCGTAGTTTTGATGGTTTACGTGTTGCTACTATGCATCGAGTAAAGGGATTGGAATTCAAATATGTTTTTATTGCTGCGGTGAACAATAGAATCATTCCACTACCTTCTGCTATCAATAAGACGGACCCTGTTTCCGAAGCTGAGTCAATAACATCAGAAAAATGCCTGCTTTATGTAGCGATGACTCGTGCACAAAAGGGTGTCTACATCACAAGCTACGGCAAAGAATCAGATTTTTTGAAGCCGTAAAGTTAATTATCACGCAGTTACCATATGGTAGCTGCGTGATTTTTTTGCCCGCATACCTGCGGCCTGATGACAATCGCACGCTTCATGCAACATAAACGCACTCCCTGCCGGTCGCCTCCGGTCATTGCAGAAACAATGGGTATTGTATGCAAATTGACTTGGAGAGTGAAAAAATGCGTGAATTAAAGATAATTCGTATGCTTTCGAGGGTGTATGTTCTTATTTGTGAGCATACGCTCATGTATAGGTACAGAAAAATACGCCTATTCGCGGTAAAATATATATACAGGATAAGACGAAAGGCAGGTGCGTGAACATGGACAAGGAAATGAGCCTCAAGAATCGGGACAGACTCATTCAGCTGGGCATAACCATTTCTACGTTCAGAAAGTATCGCGGCCTGTCCCAGGAGCAGCTGGCAGAACGTGCATCAGTCAGTCGTTCTCTTATCAGTTCAATCGAGGCTGCGGGTATAGCCAAATCCTTTTCGCTTGAGGTGTTCTATAACATCGCCGATGCGTTGGAAATAGAGCCTGCAACATTGCTGAGCGCACCGACACAATTCGATAACCTTTTGAAACAGAACACCTGACCTCATCCTTGGGATAGCTGATATAGAATCATTGCAGCACAGACAGCCGGTATCATGTACTGGCGGACTGTGCTGTTTTTTCGTGTTGGGAATGTATCTGCTGTTGTTCGGCGAAAGGAGAGGGATATCATGGCAGGCTTATTTAAGAAAAATAGAAGGGCGCGCCGGATTCCGGAGAAACTGGCGCAGTATGATGATGAATACCTGCTGTACTGTGTGGAAAAGGATCGTGTTGAAACCGTTCTTGAGAGCACACTGCATGAGACCGATGATCCGAAGGAGATCATTGATGTCACATTGAAAACGGTATGTGAGTTCTATGGCGGGGACTGGGCCGGCGTCATGGACATCGATATGGATACCTGCCTGTGGAGGCCGATCTGCTGGTTCCGCGCGGGAGGTGCAACCGACAGAACGCTTTACAGACTGAGCGGACTGGAGGATGCCGAGGTCATGCCGCGCTGGCTGGAATCCATGCACAGCGCCATGCCTATTGTTCTGCCTGATACAACTGAATTCAGGGAATCCAATCCAGCAGAATTTGCACTGTATGAGCGCCTGGATGCAAAAGCCATTCTTGCATCCCCGTTCTCTCCAGCACCGACCGGTTTTCTTGTCATCCGTAACCCATCGAGATATCTGGAGCGGCCGGAAGCGCTGTACATCTTCGCCTATGTCCTTCACCGTGCGCTTGCCCAGCAGAATGTCATGGAACGTGAGAAGATCATCGAGGCCATGAACCCGATAGAACCGAGCTATGATGTCTATATCAGCTTCTTCCGCGACCTGGAAATCCGCACGGCAGGCGGTACGCTGACCGAGCAAATCATCAATGCGCCGAAAACCATTCAGCTTATAGCCTATCTGCTGTTGAAGCCGGAACGCGCCCACTCGCCGAGAGAAATCTTTGAACATCTGAACCCCGGAGAAGATTTTGACGGCAATACAAATGCAATCCGCGGAAGCATATACCGGTTTTCCAATATGTATGCAAAGCGCACTGGACAATCCGCAAGACTGATCATCCGTGAAGGCAGCGGGTACAGGAGAAATCCGAATCTGAAGATTACGACCGACATCGAACAGTTTGATCTGCACCTGAAAGCCGCCGAGGCGGCATCCGGAAGCGCTGAAAGAATTGAGGAGCTTCGCAAAGCGGTAGAGCTTTACAAAGGCCCGGTTTTCATGTGCGGCAGAGACCAGCTGTGGCTGAATGATATTGTCAGTCAGTATGAAGTTCGCTATATCAAGGCCGCAGATGCCCTGATGCGCGAGCTGGCAAAGCAGAAAGACTATGCGGGCGTCATGGAGTACGCCGCCAGGGCGCATGAGCTATTCCCCGGCAACGGCCTGATCTGTTACTGGCTCATCATGGCGACATACAGTCTGTCCGGTGCCGATATGGCAAAGAAGGAATATTTCCGCCTCAAAGACGATATGACCCAGGAGGAAATCGATGTGGTGACGGAGCATCTGAAAAAGAATAGCCTGATTCGATATGAGGAGCTGTTCGGCGTGTAACACATCCGGCGCACAGAGAAAACACCCGATTTTTGCCATAACATAGAGGGCGCACAAATCAGAGATAAAATAGAATAGAACGAACAGCCGTGACACTTCAGCTGCACAGCTGAGGAACCCCCGTAAGTTAGCCTTTTAGCGCAAAAGCTAAACGACAACTTACGGGGGTTTTCTTATGTCTCCGGCACAATTTCATCATAGAGAGGCTTTTGTTCCGGCAGACAAAAACCTCTCTATTTTTTATGCCCAAAAGCGCAGAACGCGCTGCCGTTCTCCTCCTCCGGTTTCTGAATTCCAAACAAAATTCAGAAACCGGAGGATAAGACAATGGCATACAACAAGGCCAGTGAAGAAAGAAAATGGCGGCTCTGGAAAGAAGCCGAGGAAAAACAGCTGCGCGAGCTTGGCGTCAGCGAGGACAGGATTGCGCAGCTCCGTGCCTACGATTGGGAGATTTTCAATTCTGACCGGCGGTATTACGAACATCATGCGGAAAGCGGCGATTATCTCGAACAGCTTGCAGCAGATGAGGAGAAACCGGATGTGAAAACCGTTTCGGATTTTCTGGACAGCATCGACAGCCCTGCGCTGTTTAGCCTGCTTTCTGAAACCGACCCGATCACCGTTCTGATCGCACTGAGAAGATCTCAGGGAAAATCATTTTCCGAGATTTCTCTGGAGGTGGGGTTATCCGAAAACACCGCCCACCGGCGCTGGACTCGCCTTAAAGAAAAAATCAAAAAATCTCTTTGAGCCTGTCCGGAAATACCCCTTCCCATCGGCTGTAGGGTGAGAGGAGCAAATGGGTCTGTTTGATAAAAGCAAGATTCGCGCTCTGCTTGCTGAACCTTGAAAATTTCATACACATTCATCAGGTACGTTCCTGTGCGGGAGAGATTCTCCAGCTGCATGATGGTGCGCCATGACACGCCTGCCCGATCCGGGTGATTACGGAAAGCAAGGCGGTGAGCGATTTCGAACCAATCTGAAATATCCGGCTGCAACGGATACAGCCATGAAACGCACAAGGGATAATGATACTTCCGTAATACGCGGCCCGGTCACAATGAAGGCGGGGAGGTTAGATTCCTATGAGGCAGCTTCGCAGACTGCCGCCTGATGAGTTCCCCGCCTCCGGGGGTCGTGGACGAATGGGAGGCAGTATATAAAACTGAATTTTTGGAAGGTGAAGCCATTGCGCAAGAATTGGGAGTACAGGCGCGGCGATGTTTATCTTGCAGACCTCGATCCGGTCGTAGGCGCAGAAATCGGCGGTGTCCGCCCGGTACTGATTCTTCAGAACAACACGGGTAATTTCTTCAGCCCCACGCTGATTGCCGCACCACTCACCTCCAACATTGATAAAAAGCCGAATCAGCCCACACATTTTCTGTTGGAACATGTACACGGCCTTAGCCGGCCGTCCGTAGTGATTCTGGAGCAGCTGAAAACGCTGGATAAGCGCCGAATCATCAAATATCTGGGACGGGTGGACAGCAGTGTCCTATACAGCCCGGAATTCTGTAAGTGCCTTGCGGTGAGCTTGGCACTTTATTTGTAATATGCAGGCACTCATTTCGAGTGCGGAAAGGAGCAGACCATGACATTGGATGAAATGAGAAAAGTGGATATCCGGACGGTTGACCCGGCAACGCTTCATGACCGCCGGGATGTGCGCATCGACAGCCGTCAGCCGAGAGAAAAACGCATTGCGTCTTATCTGAAGCAGATCGGCAATCCCTACTGCTACGTTGACGACGGTGTTGTCGTCAAGATCGGGTTTATGAACACCCGCGAAACGATTGATGACCGGCTGGAAGGCTATGCCCGCAGTCAGGTCAGCAAGGGATGAAACAAATATCGACATCATCGACTGTCCCGGATGATTTCAATACAATTAGGGATGAGCAAAACAAGTCCTAAAACAAAAGG
>ULWT01043382.1_pt1 | contig 50548 bp, 46 predicted proteins | sample 1960611 | NCBI WGS metagenome assembly ULWT01 (sample SAMEA4835819, study PRJEB28245) | human gut metagenome | biome: gut microbiome; material: fecal sample | place: Denmark | collected 2008
GTGAAGCGGCACCGGTTAAGGCAAGGCGGAAGCAGCTTATGATAACGCCTGCCAGTACGCCGGTAACAACGCCGCCGGCACATAAGCGCAGGCGGAAATAGCGCGTATTGTTAAGCAGTTTGTAAGTTGTAAGAACCCTCAGCCTTGCGTCCATGGCTCCTCCGTATAATCGCCGCGGGCAGAAACAATCCGGTAGCCTATGGAAGCTACTTCACGCTGCAGTTCGTTCAGCGCTTCGGCTGCTTCTGCACCGGTGTGCAGTTTATTGTCGTACAAAAGGTATTTGCCGCGTACGTTCTGCGGCGAAAGATTGGGCATAATAACGTTTGCACCGGCCTTAATTCCCAAAAGCCTGCCGCCCGGGGCCAGAGTTCCCAGCGCCGTTGTTGCAGGAAGAAGTACGTGCGGAAATAAAAGCCGCAGAACGGCAAGCAGCACCAAAGTAAGTTCCACGCTGCCTGCGGGTTCGTCCTTAAACGGCGTATCGTGATGGGGAATGAAAGGCCCTATGCCAATCATCTGCGGGCGCAGTTTTTGCAGAAACATTAAATCATCCGCTAAATTTTCCGCCGTCTGGTAAGGTGAGCCAACCATAAAGCCCGCACCAGCCTGATAGCCGAGTTCTTTTAAAGTATACAGGCAGTTCTGACGGTTTTTGGCGCTCAGTTCTGCCGGGTGCAGTTTGGCGTAATGCGCACAATCTGCCGTTTCGTGGCGCAGAAGATAACGGTCGGCGCCTGCTTGTTTCCATAAGGCGTAGGTTTCGCGGCTGCGCTCGCCAATGGAAAGCGTAACGGCGCAGTCCGGATGCTGCGCTTTAATGGCTCGTACAATGGCGGCGATATCCTCGTCACTGTAAAAATAATCCTCGCCGCCCTGTAAAACAAAGGTGCGGAAGCCAAGCCCGTACCCTGCATGGCAGCATTGCAGAATTTCTTCCTGCGTAAGGCGGTAGCGCGCGGCATTCTTGTTGCTGCGCCTTATGCCGCAGTAATAGCAGTCGTTTTTGCAGTAGTTGGTAAATTCTATCAGCCCGCGCACAAAAATCTGCCTGCCGAAGCTTTTTTGTGCTGTTTGCTGCGCCAGCGCAAAAAGTAGGTTTTTATGCTGCTCGCCCTGTTTGATAAGCTGCAAGGCTTCGTTTTTATTAAGGCTGTGCGTATTGTTTAATTTTTCTATCAGTAAGGCTGTATCCATACATAAAAACTCCTTTAAATACTTTTATTATATCATGTTCCGGCAGCGGCGGCTGCAAATTTGCGGCAGGATTTTTGGCGGCGGCGGAGAATTAAAATAATATTAAGTAACTTTTCGCTGATTTTAAGTTTTGGAGGAAAGAAACAAAAATGTTTGATAAGGTTTTGCTTGCAACAGATTTATCGGAGGAAGCGGACGGCCTGTTTCCGTGTTTTTACAGCTTGTGCCCCGATGACGATACCGAAGTTGCGGTAGCGCATATTTTTAAAGACAAAGAGGATGCGGAGCCCGGCAGCAGCAGCTTTAAAAAAGTGCAGAGCCGTGTGCGGGCCGTGGTTGCCGAACTGCGCCGCGCCGGATACGAAAACGCGCGTGAAATTTACCGCAGCGGCGAAGTTTTTGAGCAGTTAACGGAAATTGCCGATGATGAGGACGCAGGGCTTATTATGGTGGCGTCACACGGAAAAGGCTTTTTTAAAAGCGCGCTTTTGGGAAGCACCACCTTTGATTTGGCGCGTGCTACCGACAGGCCGCTGTTTGTTTCAAAACCGGTGGAAGATGCAGGCGACGAACTGCTGCAGAAAAATCTACTGCACCGCATTCTGGTGCCGACCGATTTTTCGCTGAAGTCTTTGTCGGCGTTGGACGTTATCCGCATGCTGCGCGAGCATATCAGCGAAGTTGTGTTTGTGCATGTGGTGGAGCGCAGCCGCAGCCAGGATGATTTGGAAGATAAAATGAAAACTGCTTCAAACCGCCTGCAGGAGCTGGTGGACGAAATGAAAATTTTCGGCATTAAAGCAGGGTTTCATGTACGCAAAGGAGCGGCTTCCAAAGAGATTCTGCGCATTGCCGAAAAAGAGGACGTTTCGCTGATTGTAATGGCCAAAACAGGCGCGGGGCTGGTTAAAGGGCTTGTAATGGGCAGCACGGCGCAGAACGTAACTTTAAATTCCGAAAGGTCGCTTTTGCTTTTGCCGCCGGAAAATGCAGCGGATGATTAAATAATTTGCAGAAAAATTATGTAAAAACCTTGACAAGTAAGCAAAATATAGGTATACTGTTACTTGCGGCTGATGCCATAGCCGCAAGTTTTCTTTTGCGGCAAAAACCAAATATTTATCACATTTTCAACACGGAGAGATGACCGAGTGGTTGAAGGTGCACGCCTGGAAAGCGTGTGTGCGGGAAACCGTACCGAGGGTTCGAATCCCTCTCTCTCCGCCACTTAAAAACTGCCGCGTAAGCGGTTTTTTTATTACTTCTTTGTAGGACCGCAGATGGCGGGTCCTGCGCAATGAAAGCCTGTGAACCGTGTCAGGACCGGGAGGGAGCAGCACTAAGCAGTTACTTGCATGTGCCGCAGGGGTGCCTGCATTTGCGGCCCTACAAGGAAGTAGCTTAAGCAGCTCTGATGGGCTGCTTTTTTTGTTAATTTTGTTGTACTTATTGCCGGAAATTTTATATAATTATGTGGTAGGCATATTATAAGGAGGTGCGGCAGTTGGCATACGTTGCGTTATACAGAAAGTGGCGCCCGCAGGGGTTCGATTCCCTCGTTGGGCAGGAGGCGGTGCGTACTGCGCTTACCAATGCGCTGGAAACTGGTCGCATAGCCCATGCCTATCTGTTTGCCGGTCCGCGCGGAACAGGCAAAACCAGTACGGCAAAAATTCTGGCCAAGGCTGTTAACTGCGAACACGGGCCGACGCCTAACCCCTGCAATAAATGCCAGAACTGCGTGCGCATAAATGACGGCACATCCATGGATGTGTTTGAAATCGACGCAGCTTCCAACCGCGGCATTGATGAAATCCGCGATTTGCGCGAAAAAGTTGCTTTTGCGCCCGTAAACGGACGTTATAAAGTATATATTATCGACGAAGTGCATATGCTTACGACGGAGGCCTTCAACGCGCTTTTAAAAACGCTGGAAGAACCGCCGCAGCATGTAATTTTTATTCTGGCAACAACCGAGCCGCATAAAATACCGGCAACAATACATTCGCGCTGCCAGCGCTTTGATTTTAAGCGCGTAACCGACAGCGACATTGTTAAACGCCTGCGTGAAGTTGCCGACGGCAGCGGCATTGCAGCCGATGACGACGCCTTGCAGCTGATTGCCGTGCAGGTTGACGGCGGCATGCGCGACGCATTGAGCCTTTTGGACCAGTGCGGCGTTATGGCAGAGCGCGTAAGCGCTGAAACCGTGCGCAGCGTGCTGGGCATTGTAGGGCGCGAAGCCCTGCGGGAACTTGTAAAAGCTGTTGGCGAAGGCAATGTGCCGAAATCGCTGGAGCTTTTGGAAGCCCTGCTTGCAGGCGGCAAGGATGTTAAGCAGATTATTACGGAACTTGCGGAATACCTGCGGGCAGTGCTGCTTTACAAGGCTTCGCCCGATTACCGCGAGATTTACCTGACTGATACTAAAGAAGCAATAGCTGCTATGGAAGGCCTGTTCAGCACGGACAGGCTGATGGCGGCGCAGGAACGACTGCACCAGTGCATGCTGGAACTGCGGCAGAGCGTGCGCGGCAGAATTGCCGCGGAAATGTGCCTGTTTGATTTGTGCCGTGTGGAAGGCAGCACGCTGGCAGCTTTAACCGCGCGCGTGGAAAAACTGGAAGCCATGCTTGCCGGAAGAATACCGGCAATACAGCAAACAGTTCCTGCTGCGCCTGTGCATCATGATTATCCTCAGCAAGCAGCATCTGCGCCGGAAACAGGGCCTAAATTCGGCTATGTGCTTGACGAAGGGCATGGCATTCACACCGAAGCGCCGGAGCCGCAGCCTCAGAAAGCTGCTGCGGAAGCAGAAAATTATCAGCCCGCGGCTGAACCTGTTAAAGCCGTGCCTGTAAAAAAAGCAGCTCCCGTGCAGAAAGCAGAGCCTGCTCCAATTATAGAAGCGGATGCCGCTGCCGGAGATTTGTGGCAGCAGGTGCTTGAAATTTTAAAAACGGAAAAGAAACGCTCCATGGTGGCCTGTGCTGCCGGTGGGCGTGCAGTAAGCTATGTCAACGGTATTTTAACGGTTGCTTTTAAAAACAAGTTTAACTGCAAGCGCATGAATGCCGATGATTATAAAAAGGCTTTTGAAGCCGTTTTGCTGCGCCTTGCGCGCTGCGAGGTGCGCTTAAACTGCGTTGAAGAAGCCGGACTTGTGCAGAAACCGCCTGCACCGGCGCCTGCAAAAGAGCAGGAAGAAGAACTTGAGCCGGTGGTAAAAAAAGCCATGGCGGCTTTTGGCGGAACATTGCAGAAACTGTAATCAGTAAATTTAAGGAGGAATTTATTTATGTTTAATCCCGGAATGGCAAATATGCAGGGTATGATGAAAAAAGTACAGAAAATGCAGCAGGATATGCTGAAAATGCAGGAAGAACTGAAAAACCGCACTGTTGAAGCAACTGCAGGCGGCGGTGCTGTTACCGTTGTTGTAACCGGCCGCAAAACCGTTGAAAAGGTTACCATTGCTCCCAGCGCAGTTGACCCCGAAGACGTGGAAATGCTGGAGGATTTGGTTACTACTGCCATTAACGAAGCAATGCGCAAAGTAGACGAAATGACCGAAAAAGAAATGGGCAAAATTACTGGCGGGATGAAACTGCCGGGCATGTTCTGATATGGCGCGCCTGATACGCCCGCTGGCAAACCTGCATGAACAGCTGCGGCGTTTGCCGGGCATTGGTTCCAAAACGGCGCTGCGCCTTGCCTATCATATTATTAATATGCCGGCGGAGGATGTGCAGCGGCTGGCTGCTGCTTTGGTTGATGCCAAACGCCAGGTATGCCTGTGCCGTACCTGCTATAATTTAAGCGACAAGCCGGAATGCGGCATATGCAGCGACCCCGGGCGCGACAGAAGTACCATCTGCGTGGTGGAACAGCCGCAGGATGTAATGGCCATGGAACGCAGCCGCGGGTACAGAGGCCTGTACCATGTCCTGCACGGCGCATTGTCGCCGCTGGACGGCATTGGCCCTGATAACCTGCGGATTAAGGAGCTTCTGCGCCGTTTGCAGCAGGGCGAAGTAAAAGAAGTAATTCTGGCGACCAATTCCAATGTGGAGGGTGAAGCAACGGCGGCTTATCTGGCGCAGCTGCTGAAACCTCTGGGCGTGGTAACCAGCCGTATTGCGCATGGTTTGCCTGTCGGCGGCGATTTGGAGTACGCCGACGAACTGACTTTGGCACGCGCGCTGGAGAACAGGCTGCGTCTGTAAGAAAGGCAAGATTAAAAAATGGAAATACAGGATGCGGAAAACGCAGTCAGGGAAATCGGCACGGCAGCCATTGACGCTGTGCAGGGGCTCGATTCTGCAACGATAGAAGGCTCGCTGCCTTTTATTGCTGGTGTTTTGATTTTACTGATAGCGGTTAAATTTTTATCGCTGCCGTTTAAGCTGGTGTGGAACGGCGTTATTGGTGCTGCTGCGCTGTGGCTGGTAAACCTTATCGGTGCAGCCGTAGGCTTCGGGCTGAAAATAACTGTTGCCAAAGCGCTTATCGCCGGTATTTTCGGTGTGCCGGGCCTGCTTGCGGTTTTGTGCTGGGAAATATTTATTAAATAAAGTAAAATGCTCTCTTTGTAAGCTGCGTGCTTACAAGAGAGCATTTTTTATAACTGCCATACTTTTTTTAATTCCAGGAGCGCCGGTTCAATATCTTCTTCGGCAATGCCTGCAAACGAAAGCAAAATTTCGGGGCTGCTGCTTTCGGCTGCTTTAACGGGCAGAATGTGAATGCCTTTTGACATGGCCTTTTGTGCAAGTCCTTCTGCCGTGGCAGCGGCGTGTACCGCCAGGCGTATATGCAGGCCGGATTCGTAAGCCATAATGCTTGCCTTGCTGCCGAAAATATTGGCAAGGGCAGTGCGCAGCAAAGTGTTTTTTACGGCATAACGGCGGCGCATTTTTTTTATGTGGCGGCGCAGCCCGCCGGAGGCAATAAATTCCGCCAGGGCAAACTGCTCAATGCTGGAGGAAGTTTGGTTATACAAATGCTTGATACGGTTATAAACGGGCAGCAGGTTTTGCGGCAGCACCAAATAGCTTATGCGCAGGCTTGGCAGCAGAATGCGCGAGAAAGAGCCGCAGTAAATTACATTCTGCCCGCCGCTCATGCCCTGCAATGACGAAATGGGGTGCGAAAAATAACGGAATTCGCCGTTGTAATCGTCTTCTAAAATGTAGGCGCTGTTTTGCTGTGCCCAGCGCAGTAAATCAAGCCTGCCCTGCGGCGAAAGCGAGCGCCCCTTGTACGGGTTGGAGGGGCTTACATAAAGCAGCTGCGGCAGTTGGTTATGCAGGTTTTCGGTGTTGAAATGCTGCACCTGCCAGCTGCTCATTGCAAAAATATGTTCCGCTTTGGTAAAGCCGGGTTCTTCAAAAGCAACTGTGTGCGGCAAAGCGTCAAGTACGTCAATAAGTATTTGCAGCAGGCTCTGCATACCGGCGCCAATAACTATCTGTTCCGGCGTGCAGATAACGCTGCGCGCCTCGTGGCTGTAACGCGCAAGCGTGCTGCGCAGGTAAGGCTCGCCCTGCGGGTTGCCGTAACCGGCGAGCAACGCCGAATTTTGCAGGGCGTGGCCAAGGCAGCGCTTCCAAAGCGAGGCTGGAAAAAGGCTGCTGTCGATATAATTATTGCCGAAGTCGTACCGTACGGCTGCGGCAGAAGGTTTTTGCGGAGGCAGAACTTTCTGCGGTTTGCGGGAAACTATGCTGCCCGCAAAGTAACCGCGTTTGGGGCTGGCAATAAGGTAGCCTTCGGCAACAAGCTGGCTGTATGCCGCTTCTGCCGTGGTGCGGCTAACTTCCAAATCGTGTGCCAGTTTACGCAGCGACGGCATTTTTTCTCCGGCTGCAATTTCACCGCTGTGTATTTTGCTTTTTATTTCGTTTATCAGGTGCAGATAAAGCGGAAAATCTTTTTTATCTGCCTGCGGCAAGGTTATAAGCATAAACTGTCCCCTTTAAAATTGGAAATTCTGGATATTTTTTTAATAACAGTTTTAGTATATCATAATATCTGTGTTAAAAACATAAATTTTTTGTATTACAGGGGGCTTTAAAATGGCATTACATAAGGCTATGACCATTGCCGGCAGCGATACAAGCGGCGGCGCAGGCATGGAAGCAGATTTAAAAACATTTACCGCCATGGGCGTGTACGGCATGACGGCGCTGACGGTTATTGTGGCGCAGAACCCGCTTAACTGGGACCACGAAATGTACCCAATCGGTATGGATGTTATTGAAAAACAGATAAAAACCATTGTGGAAGGCATCGGCATTGACGCCATGAAAACAGGCATGCTCGGCAGTGCGGAACTGGTGCAGCTGGTTGCCGATACCATTGATAAATACAGTTTGAAGAACGTTGTTATTGACCCGGTAATGGTGTGCAAGGGCATTGACGCAATTATGGTGCCGGAAGCAGCAAAAGCCATTAAAGAAGTGCTGATAAGCCGTGCCGACGTTATTACGCCGAATACTCTGGAAGCGGCGTATATTGCCGGTATGGATAAAGTGGAAACGCTTGACGAAATTAAAGAAGCTGCGGCGCGCATTCAGGAAATGGGCGCAGGCTATGTTGTTATTAAAAGCGGCTCGCGCAATAACAGCGATGAAGCGGTAGATGTACTGTATGACGGCAAAAACTATGTTGTTAATACCGAAAAGAAAATTCCCGGCTGCTTTAACCACGGCGCAGGCTGTACTTTTTCGGCAGCCATTACCGCAGGGCTTGCCAAAGGCCTGAGCGTTAAGGACGCTTTGGCGGAAGCGAAGGAATTTATTACGGTGGCACTTAAAAATTCCTTCCGCCTGAACCAGTTCAGCGGCGCAACCGACCATTGCAAATGGAAGAAATAATTAAAAATAAATAATTTAAACGGGCTCTGTTTAGGCAGTAATGCTAAAATGCGGGCCCGTTTTTTGTTTAAAAATTTTACTAACCGGCGCAAATACCTTATACTGTAATCAGGAAAACTGATTGAGGTAAGTATGCTTAAAAAATTTTACCATCCTAAACTGTATATTGCCATTATTGTGGCCGCGCTTGTTGTAACCAGCGTATATTTCTGGCTGTGCCGCCTTGCGGGCGAACATGCGGCCGAAATTTTTAACGTCGAAATGGCACGGCAGAAAACGCTTGAAGGCAGCGTTGCGGTTGAAAGCATTACGGCCGATATGTGGGGCAATGTTGGCTTCCGCGGGCTGAAATGGCTGGACGCTGAAGGCGAACCGGTTGTATTTGTGCCGGACGGGCGCTTTAAAGTTAAACCGTGGGATGTTGTTACCGGCAGCATAAATTTAAACAGCCTGGAAGAAGCGGAACTTAACCACCCTGTAATAGCCATCCGCTTCAATAAAGATATGCGCCCGGCTTTTTTGCCGGAAAAGAAAAAGGACGCAGGGCAGGAAACAAAAAAGCGTCATAAAGGGCTGCATATCAATTTGCCCGAAAATCTGCCGCAAAGCAGCATAAAAATTAATGACTGCACTATTACTGCCAGTTATAGGCACCGTTATTTTGTTTTAAGCGGCGTTAACGCTGCTGTTCGCACGATTAATCCGCAGGAGGCGGCGCTTAAAATTACCGCAGCCGGTTTTGGCGGCATGATGATTGGCGACGAACTGGGCATAAGCGGCAAACTGTTGCTTAACGGCGGGCAGCCGCAGTGCGATTTGTATATTTCCATGAAAAATGTTGTGCCGGAATCGCTGGGCCTTGGCAAGGTTAAAGATACCGCCAGTGTTTACGGGCATGCAACGGGGCCGCTTTCCGGCCCTTCCATTGACGGCAGGATTGAATTTTTGCGGCTTAATATACCGGCGCTTCATTTTTACAAGGTAAACGGCGATTTTTTTTATAAAGATGGCAAAATTGATTTCAGCAATGTAACAGGCGGCATTTACGGCGGTACGGTGGAAGCAACAGGAGCTTATGACGTAGATACGCGCGGTTACAGCATTGATGCGCTTGGGCATGATTTAATGGCGTCCATTGCTGCCAAAACCAGCAAAATTAACTGCCGTGTGGAGCTTGATTTAAAAATGCGCAGCGACGGCAACCCCAAAAACGTGCTTACTTACGGCAGCTTTACAAGCGGCGCGGGTACATACAGCCTGATACCGTTTGAACAGATTTCCGGCAAATTTAATGACAGGCATGGCGTGCTGAAATTTACGGATGTAAAAATAAAAACGCCGCTTGGCGAAGTTACAAGCGACGCTTTTGAAATCGTTAAGGGGCGCGTGCATATTAATGATATCTGGCTTACCGCGCCGGACGGTGAAAAAATACAGGTAAAATAGGTTTATTAAAGATTTTACTTTTAAAATAGTGAGTGATAATATAATTATAAAAATATTTAAAAGGTTGTGTTTTTAGAATGATTATGTTTAATAATATGAATTGTATAAAAACAGAAAAAAGTAGTAATATTGAATGGAATTACTTAACTGATGATTATGTAAAAAAAATTATAGAAAACAAATATTTTGTTGATAATCTTCCTTTTGATGAAGATATAAAAGAAATGCTTGCAGAATCTGATTTTTTAAGAAGTAAAAATCATAATAAATACCTTTGGTTTGCAGATGGTAGTGTTAATTTAGAAGAACCGAGTATATTCAAATTTTCTGTAGAAGAATATAGAGAATACGGATATAAGATAGAAATTATCAAAAGTTTAAATAGTTTTATTTTTACTTGCATAAAAAATGCAAGAATGTTACAAGAGCAAAGGGAAAAATATGATATACAAAGTGATAATATCGATATATTATTTGAAGAAATAGATGAATTAAGTGATCAAATTAATCATATGAGAGAAATTAGGAATAATAGTTATTTGAAACTAGGGAAAAAATATAATATTCCTGACAAAGAAATAAATAATATGATATTAAAATCTGATAAAAGGTTGGGATTTGATTTAGGAAAAAATGAAAAATCAGTATATATAAACGGATTGGAAACAGCTTCCGTTGGAATTTTCACAGGTATTATTATAGCTTCCGCTTTGGCTTTTCTTGGAAACAGAAGAGAAAAAAATATTATGAAGGGGAGAGAGGAAGCAAGAATATTGCTCGAAAAATGTTTGAATAAAATAATTGTTTCATTTAATAAAAAAATAGAACAATATATAAAAGAAAATAATGAAATGAATGATAAAGAAAAGAGATTAATTATATTAAAAAGAAACTGTTATTCTAAAATTTCTTTATTAATTTTAGAAATTCAAACTATAAATAACTTGTGTTAAGGTAAATATACATGGATAAGATAAAAGCTGAATTAGAGAAAATAAAAACTGAAATTAATGCAAGTAAAGAAAGAAGAAAAATAATTGATGAAGAATGTTTAACTGATTTAAAAAAACAAATTGCTGTTACTAATTATATGTATAATGCACCGGAAAAAATATCTGAGTTGGCTATAGCATTTGAAAAGAAAACAAAATTAACAGGACAAGATGTTTCTATTTTATTTGTAGCAATAGGGTTACAGATTATTAGACAATTTTTACAAGAAAAAATTTCTTTGCCGAAAGAACGACTTGATGATCAAGCAGCTGCTGGTGAACATGAATATAGCAAAGAAGAAAGAAATAAAGGTTATTATAATCCCAGTTTATCTGAGATATTAACAAAACCTGTACCATTTGATGTAGTTGATGGGGCAGATGGCAAATTTAAAAAGAGTGGTAAATTTGGACATAGGGGTAAAACATTAGGACATGATCCTTTGTTGGGGTTAATATTTGGTACAGCAAATATTGCGACTGCAACAGTTACATTAACACATGGTGGTTTTGCGTACGAATCGTATCATGTTAGAACTAATGAAAGAAATAGAGATAGTTTTGCAGAACATGCTGATACAATAAAGGTTTTAAAATATACTGTAGATAAGATAGTTAATAATACAGGTAATGATGGACGAGAACGAGTAGCGGTATCGTTTGCTAAAGAGATTATACATTTAAAATCTGATATTTATTCCAAGAATAGTTTGCCTTTACCTCTATTAACCACAATTTCGCCAGAATTAGCTGGGAAATTGGCAAAATATGGTATAGATTGTGCTAATTTGTTATATGTCGGTCAACAATTAAAAACTATTGGCAAACAGGCAGGATATGCTATTTTCATTAATTATTTGGTATCAATATTTCACAAATTATTTTTTAATGGAAATGCAGAAGAAGAAAAGTTATATGAAGTTAGGACAAGAAAAATTATTATGTATTCTAATGCAGTTGCTACGGCTTTTAATTTAGGATTATGCGGTTTTGCAGCATATAAGGGAGAATATAAAAAGGCCGTTGAAAATTTAGATATAGGTGGGTTAGGTGTAACTGTTTATAGAATAATAACTGATACTAAATTTATAGATAAAGTTAGACATGAATTTGTAATTGGAACATTTGAAAAAGAATTAGAGGAATTATTAAATTATTAAAATAAAAAGAGCGTGTGCTTAAAGCATACGCTCTTTGTGTTTATGGCATTATACCCTGTGCTTGATATGGTCCAGCGCTTGGGCAAACAGGGTTAAAACGTGGTTGTCGTCAAGGCTGTAAATAACCTCCTTGCCGGTTTTGGTAAACTTAACCAGCCCTGCGTGGCGCAGAAGACGCAGCTGGTGCGAGATTGCTGACTGCGTCATTTCCAGTGTTTCAGCAATATTCGTTACGCAGGATTCGTTTTCGGCAAGCAAAGCCAGAATACGGATACGCGTAGGGTCGCCCAGAACTTTAAAAGTATCGGCCATGGGCTGTACAAATTTTTCTGCAATGGGCACATCCAGTTTTAAATTATGCAGTTTACATTCAGTATTTTCGTTCATAATTTCACCTCTTGTTGTAACCCTTGCTGAAAAAGAAAAGCAAAACAGCGTAATATACAAAGCTGCCCATTACCGTACGGGTAGAAAAAAGCAGCGGAAAAGCAATAAACGCAATGAGCAGAATACATACCTGCAAAAGCGACGCAAAAATGCCGCGCGCGCGGATGGTGCGCCAGGACAGCACGCTGTAGCGAGATGCAAAAATGCCGAATAAAAAGCCGCTTAAAACATATAAAATTTGCGAAAGAAAATTATCAAGATTGAAATCCATTATTTACCTGCCCTGCCGGAAAAAGAAGCCGGCATAAGATGAGTAAGAATACCGCTTTTAATGAGCAGTCCCGCAATTATGCTGCCGCCCAAGGTGCTGATTAAAAACGGAGGCACAAAGAACCAGGCTGCCGCTTTGCTGTTTAATATTGCCCAGGCAATAAACCATGCTGCCAGCCCGCCTAAAATGCCGGTGCCGAAAATTTCGCCAAGCATGGCCGCGCCGGTATTATGCCAGCGGCGGTAGGCAAGCCCGGCTAAGAAGGCGCCAATCATGCTGCCGGGAAATGCCAAAAGCGAACCTGTGCCTGCCATATTGCGCAGGCAGGAAATAACAAAAGCAACGGAAACAGCTTCTTTAGGCCCTAAAATAACTGCGCAGAGTACATTTATAGCATGCTGAACCGGAAAGCATTTGGAAGCGCCTGCCGGTATATAAACCAGATGCGCGCTTAAAGTGCCTATGGCAACAAGCAGTGCCGCCAGCGTTAATTTATGGATATTCATAAAAATCACTCCGGAACATGAAAATGACAAAAATATTTTTTATAATAATTCATACAATAATATTATACATGTTTGTAATATCTGCCGCAAGATAAAAAGGAAAACACCGTATGGCGTAGAAGTATATAGCATATTAATTGTTTGTTGTACAAAGGGGTAGTAATTATGCAGGCTTTGGAAGGAATAAAAATAATTGATTTCAGCAAATGGCTGCCGGGGCAATACTGCGGCATGGTTCTGGGCGATTTCGGCGCGGACGTAATTAAGGTTGAAGATGTAAAGGGCGACGTTACCCGCGGCTTTACGCCGGCTAAAGAACCCGGCATGAGTTACTGGCATTTAATGCTGAACCGCAACAAGCGAGGCATTACCGTAAATTTAAAAACGCCTGCCGGGCGTGAAGTTTTGCTGCGCCTTTTAAAAGAGGCAGACGTATTTCTGGAAGGGTTCCGCCCCGGGTATTTAAAAATGCTGGGGCTTGATTACGAAAGCGTAAGCAAAATTAACCCGCGGCTTATTTATTGTTCCATTACCGGATTTGGGCCGGAAGGAAAATATAAACACATGCCTTCGCATGACCTTAATGTTATAGGGCTTGCTGGTGTGGCAGCGCCGGAAGACGGAACGGATATAAGCGTGCCTTCGGTGCAGGTTGCGGCCCTTGGCGGTAGTTTAAACGCCATCAGCGGCATTTTAATGGCACTGTATGCCCGCGAGCGCACCGGCAAAGGGCAGCTTGTAAACGTTGATTTGTACAGCTCGGCAATCAATGCGGAAATTACGGCCATCAGCAGCGTCATCGGCTGCCGCGAAACCGGCATGCCTTCTTTCGGGCGTACGGCATCGCATTATTACAGCGTATACAAAACAAAGGACGGCCGTTATTTAAGCATCGGCACTATTGAGCCGAAGTTCTGGCAGAAAATGTGCAGATTGATTGACCTGCCGGAGCTTGAAAGCCGCCAGTTTGATTTTGCCAATTCGGCAGAAATAAAAGAGAAACTGGCAGCTGCTTTTGCAGGTAAAACTCAGGCTGAGTGGCTGGAACTTATCGGCAAAGACGAGTTTTGCGTAACGCCAATCCGCACCTTGCAGGAGGCTTTGGACAGCAGCTTGACGACGGAACAGTCGCAAATGCTTGTAACCAAAAAAGAAGATTTCGGAGATTATACTTATGTAAAATCTGCGGCGAAGCTGTCTGACACACCGGGCACTATCCGCAAACGCGCGCCTTATTTGGGCGAGCATACGCAGGAGGTGCTGGAAAGCGCTGGCTATACCAAAGAAGAAATTGCTGCCATGCACGAAAAAGGGGAGATATAAATGGCATTAAAAAACATTTTTAAGTTATTTGCCGGTTTGCTGTTTGCCTTTTATTTACTGCTTGGCACTGCTTTTCCGGCAGAAGCCGGCATCATAAGCAAGCAGCAGGAAATTGAGATGGGGCGCGAAACCGCTATGGCGCTGGAAGCGCAGTACGGCGTTGTGCAGGATTACGAACTGCAGGAACGTGTGAACCGCATTGGGCAAAGCCTTGTGGCTGTAAGCGACCGTCAGGATTTGGAATATACCTTTAAGGTGCTTAACTGCGACGAAGTTAATGCACTGGCCTGCCCCGGCGGGTTTGTATATGTGTTTAAAGGGCTTATTGATTACATGCCGAGCGATTCTGAACTGGCAGGCGTTTTAGGGCACGAAGTAAGCCATATTGTTGAAAAACATACCGTACACCAGATTGAAAAACAGCTTTTAACAACCCTTTTGCTGGCTGTTGCCACCAAGGGCGATATGGGGCTTACCGGGCTCGCCTCGCAGGCACTGGCAGCAGGTTACAGCCGCACTGATGAACGCGGTGCCGATAAGGAAGGGTTTAACCTGTGCGTTAAGGCAGGCTACAATCCGTACAGCATGGTGCTTACCATTAATAAACTGGAAGATTTGGCAAAGGAAAAAGGCAATCCGGGCTATGGCCTGTTCAGCAGCCATCCGGAACCGGAAGAACGCCTGAAACGCGTAATGAAACAGATTAAAAAGTTAGACCCTCATCCCGATATTACGGTGCATGAAGACGGCACGGCAACCGTCCACGAAGGCGACTGGACTTTTAACATTACCCAGACCGTGGGCAACGACAAGCCGGAATACCGCGCCTATATGCTGGCAGGTTCGCTGTATGTGGCGCGTCAGCGCGGGCCTGTTGACCCGTACCGTTTTATTGTGTACGACAACGGCAGCAGCGCAACGCTGTACTATGAAGACGTTCAGCTTTTAACAGTATATAACCAGGATGCCTATGCCGCAGGCTTTGGCGATGCAGGCAGCTACGCCAACGGCTGTGCCCAGCTTTTGCGCGAATGGGCGCCGGTAGCCAATGCCAATGACGCCGCTAAAGCCGATAAGGATAAAGATTAAACGTTAAAGGTGAATTTATGGACTTAGGGAAAATTATCGCGTTTAACTTAAATAAACTGCGTACGGAGCGCAGCCTGACTTTGGGTCAGCTGGCAAAGCTTTCCGGCATCAGCAAAGCGATTTTATCGGATATTGAAAAAGGGGGCAGCAACCCTACTATTAACACTATCTGGAAAATTGCCAACGGGCTGAACGTACCGTATACGCGCCTGATGGAAGTTAAAGAGCCGGACGGCACCGTTGTGCGCAGAAGTGATACGGCGGAGCAAAGTGACGAAACAGGCGTATACCGCGTTCACTGCTATTTTTCCACAGCGCCGGAACGCAATTTTGAACTGTTTTACTGCGAACTTGACGCAGAAAGCGCTAACGCTTCAATCGCTCATTCGCCAAGGGCGCAGGAATATATTTATGTTATCGAAGGTTCACTCACTCTTAAAACAGATACCGCCGTCTATGAACTCAGTGCCGGTGATTCTTTGGTATTCAGTTCTTCCGTTAACCATACTTATATTAACGATGGCAAGATTAAAGTAAAATTTATGGTCATCAACTATTATCCGTATTAAAACGGCAAAATAAAAACTCCTGCTATCCGTGGATAACAGGAGTTTCTTTTGCTTATTGCTTAAACAACTATTTAATTATTTGTTGAAGTAACGAGCGAGCAGGCCTGCAAATGCTCTGCCATGGCGGGCTTCGTCACGAGCCATTTCATGAACGGTGTCATGGATAGCGTCAAGACCGAGTTCTTTAGCGCGTTTTGCAAGGTCGGTTTTGCCTGCGGTTGCGCCGTTTTCAGCTTCTACGCGCATTTCAAGGTTCTTTTTGGTGCTGTCGGTAACAACTTCGCCGAGCAGTTCAGCAAATTTAGCAGCATGTTCTGCTTCTTCAAAAGCGGCTTTTTCCCAGTACAGGCCGATTTCCGGATAGCCTTCACGGAAAGCAACACGGCTCATAGCAAGGTACATGCCTACTTCGCTGCATTCGCCGTTGAAGTTAGCGCGCAGGTCTTCTTTAATATCTTCGGGAACGTCTTTAGCTACGCCAACAAAATGTTCAGCAGCCCAGGTCATTTCGCCTTTCATTTCTACAAATTTGGAAGCCGGAGCTTTGCACTGCGGGCAGTATTCCGGAGCAGCTTCACCTTCATAAACATAGCCACAAACTTGGCAAACCCATTTTTTCATTATTCATTCCTCCATAAAGTACAAATTTTAAAATTATCATGGCGGTTCGTTCTAACCGCTTACTGTAATGATTTTAACACAGCACCGGCAAGTTGTCAATAATAATTATTAATTGTTAGAGATTGCTAACATTAAAATTTTTGTGAAATGCCGTAAAAATATCTGTTAAAGGCAGTATACTGCAAAATTCGGCTGTAAACAGCCTTTAATTGAAGTGCCCTATTGTAGAATAAGCGATAAATTGCTATAATATACAGAACGGAGGTATATTATGGAAAAATTTACTGTTACGTTAAACCACCATGCTCATTATGGTTATGTAGAATATGACCCGGAAACCAAAACCGCTAGTGTCATGCTGGATGTTCCGGAAGCCAAAGCAAGGGTAGAAGAATTTTTAAGCAAACCCTTAACGCTTGATTTGCCTGAAGGCGAAACTATCCGTCAGTTTGTTACCAAAACTTTAATGCCGCTTGACAGTTTGGAAAACTTTAAAAACTGCCTTGGCAGATTGTGGTTCAATACCGATGTAAGGGTAGAGTGGAGCATGCCTCCCGGAGCAATGGATAATTTATAATTGCCCGTTGCTTAAAACTGTGATACACTTAATAAGTTAATATTCGGTTCCGTAGCTCAGCAGGATAGAGCAACCGCCTCCTAAGCGGTAGGTCGGCAGTTCGAATCTGCCCGGGATCACCAGTAAATATGCGCACTTGCAAGTAATTGTAAGTGCGTTTTTGCGTTTTGCCTAAAGTATAGAAAGGGAGTCGAGAAGTTATTAAAATTTATAATTTATTCTTATGCTGATAGTATTAGAGAACATTTAATGATAAATTTATTTTTTCGCTTTTTTGATATCCTTGCTTTATTTAATAGTACGCTTATCTTTAGATTACATAAAAGAATAATAAAATATTTTTAGCATTTTATCTGCTTTATGTAGTTGCCAGCAAAATTTTGACCATTATTAAAACTATAAGTAAAATTATGTTTAATGCTGCTGTAAGTTTTGTGCTTTCAGCAGCATTATTTTTTCTTATCATTAGGATTAGAAATTTTTACGTTTGCTAAGCCAATTTAGACAATTTTATGTGCCGTCTTAAAAATTAAATATATGTTTTAAGAGCAAAATTGTTAAGAGAATTAATAATATCATAGGCGGAAGAAAATTTAATAAAAGGTATAATATGCTGAAAAAACTGCTCGTTTCTTGTGGAATCTAACCGCTTGTGCTATCATTTTAAGTGTATAGTTGTGTTTAATTTTATAAACAGTTGATATTATTCAAAATAATTTATCAATATTATAACTAAAGAATGGATAATAACGGAGGATGAATGGATGATTACAGGAGCAATTAAAAATAAAGTTGATAAGATTTGGACTGACATTTGGGCTGGCGGTATTACCAATCCTTTAACTGTTATCGAACAGCTTACTTATCTTATGTTCATCCGTTCTCTTGATGAAAAAGAGCTCGAAGCAGAGGAATTTGAGAACATGAGTGGAGAGAAAATGCCGAAAATATTTCCGCAATCTGCTGCTGGGCAATCTATGCGCTGGAGCAAATTTAAGAACAGCGATTCGCGACAAATTTTTGATATTATTGCACAAAGAGTATTTCCTGCTATAAAAAGTATGAAATATGGTCGGCTGCCAGATTTTAATGAATTTGGAGAATTGGTTGAAATTGAAGATGAATCCATTAAAGCTGAAGAAGATACTTCTGCTTTTGCGCGCTATATGAGCAATGCAATGTTTCTTATTCCCACACCGCAGTTATTGCAGAAGATTATAACCGGGCTTGATGATCTTTATGAGCATGACGTTGCCGAACTTGATATGCAAGGAGACTTGTATGAATATATGTTGAGCAAATTATCGGCAGCTGGTCAAAACGGACAGTTCCGTACTCCTAAGCATATTCGTGAAATGATGGTAGAGCTGCTTCAACCTACACCGGATGATATAATTTGCGACCCCGCATGTGGTACAGCAGGTTTTCTAGTATCAGCATCGGAATATATCCGTCGTAATTATGAAAATGAGATGACACCTAAACAATGGGAACACTTTGCAGGACCGGCTTTTACGGGATTTGATACTGATTACACCATGCTTAGAATCTCGGCCATGAATTTAATGCTGCATTCAATCAGTCACCCTGAAATTAACTATAAAGACAGCGTATCTAAACAAAATCAAATAACTGAACAGTTTACCATGTGCCTTGCTAATCCGCCTTTTAAAGGTTCTATTGATGCTGAAAGCATTAATGATAACCTTAAAGCAGTCACCAATACTAAAAAAACGGAACTTTTATTTGTCGCATTATTTTTGCGAATGCTGAAAAAAGGCGGTCAATGTGCCTGCATAGTACCGGATGGTGTATTGTTTGGCGCAAGCAAAGCACATAAAGCTATTCGCAAAGAACTGGTCGAAAATCATCAATTGCGTGCGGTAATTTCCATGCCTTCCGGCGTGTTTAAACCGTATGCAGGTGTATCAACAGCAATTTTAATTTTTACTAAAACAGGGCACGGCGGTACGGATAAAGTGTGGTTTTATGATATGAAAGCCGATGGTTTTAGCCTTGACGATAAGCGTACTGCTATTGAAGAAAACGATATACCGGATATTACTAGGCGTTTCCGCAATTTGCAGGCAGAAGAAAGCCGTGAACGAACAGAACAAAGCTTTTTAGTACCTAAAGATGAAATTGTAGAAAATGCCTACGATTTATCTATAAACAAATACAAAAAGATAGAATATGTACCGGTAGAATATCCGCCAACGAGTGAAATTTTGGCAGAATTAAATGAGCTGGAAGAAGAAATAAATAAAGGACTAAAAAAGTTGGAGAAAATGTTATGCAACGAAAAATAAATAAATTCGAGATGTATAGAACAGGGTGTGAATTTTCAGATTGTGCAGATTTTTGTTTAAACACTCCTAATAGTCAGGCGTATAATATTTTTTATGTAACTCCTGCTACTGTTAATGCAGCCTTTGCTTGTGAGCTATTTTTAAAATTATTATTGAATCTAAATCAAATTGAATATAATCGTGTTCATAAATTAAAAGATTTATTTGATGTTTTACCTGATAATATTCGCGAGAATATAAAAACTGCTACGATTGAAAAATACGGACAATGGAAAAATAGTTGGAATATTGAAATTTTAGATAATATTTCAAATGCCTTTAATGATTGGCGTTATAATTACGAACATGATTGGTCAAAAAGTGCGATGATGAAAATAGAATTAGAATTTTTATTTGCATTTAAAGATGCATTAAAGGAACAATTTAAAGATTGTTCTTTTTATGAGGTGATATGATGAAGGTAAAATTAGGGGATGTTTGCATTATACAATCTGGTGGAACACCATCACGATCTAATCTTGATTATTGGAAAAATGGTACAATATCATGGGTTAAAATTAGTGATATTAAAGATAAATATTTAAATTTTACAGAAGAATATATAACTTATGAAGGATTAAAAAATTCATCAGCAAAAATTTTTTCAAAAGGAACTATACTTTATACTATTTTTGCAACATTAGGAGAAGTTAGTATATTAAATATTGAAGCAGCAACCAATCAGGCAATTGCGGGTATTAAATTAGTTGATGAAAATGTTTATAATGATTTCTTATATTATTATTTAGTGTCAAAGAAAGAAGAAGTTAATAATAGAGGGAGAGGTGTTGCCCAAAATAATATTAATTTAAGTATGTTAAAAAATATTGAAATTGAAATGCCAAATCTTGAGAAACAACGTAAAGTTGCAAACGTTTTAGATAAGGTAAATAAAATTATTAATAAACGGCAACAACAATTAAAAAAAATTGATGAACTTGTCAAATCCCGAAATGTCGGTGAGTTAGTCATCTCTAAAATGGAGGTGGCGGTATGAATAATTTAACGTATTTAGTTGATATTTGTGATTTTCAAGGTGGAACACAACCTCCCAAAAAACAATGGAGTAAATTTTTAAAAGATGGTTATATTCGTATGCTCCAAATACGAGATTTCACTCAATTTGAAAAAGTAGAACCGGAATATGTAAAATATTCAACAAAATTAAAAACATGTAAAAGTGATGATATATTAATTGCAAGGTATGGTGCATCTTTAGGAAAAATTTTAACGGGGCTTAGTGGTGCTTACAATGTTGCAATTATGAAAACTATACCTAATGAAAATAAAATAACTAAAAAATATTTGTATTATTATTTTTTATCTGATAGTTTTCAAAATACGATTAAGAATTTTGGCTCAAGGGCAGCACAAGCTGGATTTAATAAAGAAGATTTATCTTTGATTAAATTAAAGTGCCCCTCGATAGAAAAGCAAGAAGAACAATGTTTGGTTTTAAATTATATTTATAATTTAATAGATAAGCGAAGACGACAAATTTTATTATTAGATAAGCTTGTGAAGTCCCGATTTATCGAGATGTTTGGAGATCCATTAAAAAATACTCTAAAGTGGAAAATAAAAAAATTAAAATTAATTGCTCCAGCAAATGAATTTACTGGAGATATAGAATCTAATAATGAAAAGTATTGGTTATTACAATTGGATATGATTGAAAGCAATACTGGGAAAATTTTAAGTAAATATTTCGTATCATTAGATAAAATTGGTGTATCTACGATAAAATTTTCAAGAGATAATGTATTGTATTCAAAATTGCGTCCATATCTAAATAAAGTTGTATTACCAGATGAAGCGGGATTTGCTACTTCTGAAATGATACCGTTATTTCCAACGGAAGAATTGAATAAGATTTTTTTAGCATTTGTGCTTAGAGATGATGGTATTGTAAGGTTTTTAAATGCACACGTATCTGGAAGTAAAATGCCGCGTGTTCAAGCTGATGTATTTTGGAATTTAGGTATAATTCTTCCTCCGAGTACATTACAAAATCAATTTGCAGACTTCGTCGAACAAACCGACAAATCAAAATTTGTTAATTATAAATGCCTGCAAACAGCAGCAAATATTTACAGACAGGAGTGGATGAGATGTCAAACTTCGAATTTTTAAAATCTAAAAAAGAATACGCCTTGTTTGCAGCAGCAGCAATTGAGGCAGAGAAGATTTACGCATCTGCTCCTGCTATGTGTGCTGTTGGCTGCCGGAAAGCGTTGGAATTAGCGGTAAAATGGGTATATTCTGCTGATAATACTATGCAAATGCCATATAAAGATAACTTGCAGGCACTTATACATGAGCCTTCGTTCCGCTTCGCAGTTGATTATAATACATGGGGGAAATTACCGTTTATTATTAAACTAGGCAATTTGGCTGTACATACAGAACGTAGCGTTCAGGCAAGTGATGCTCTTGCTTCATTGCATAGTTTATTTGAATTTATTTTGTGGATAGATTATTGCTATGGTGCTGATTACGAAGAACGCAAATTTGATGAAGCAAAGATACCTACAGAACGATATGTAGTTGATACCAAGAAAATAAAAGAACAGGAAAGCTTGTTAGGTGAAAAAGATGCGGAAATAGAGCTTCTTCGTAAACAAATTGAGCAAATGTCTGCTGAACTAACCGCAGCTAAGGTACAGCATCAGCAGGAACGCGATTTTACGCCAGAAGATATTTCGGAATTTAAGACACGCAAAATTTACATCGATGTAGATATGAAAGAGATGGGCTGGAAATTTACTGGCACTGATGCAGACGTTCAAGAAGAATACCCTGTTGAAGGAATGACTGGTGTTATCGGGCAAAAAGGATTTGTAGACTATGTGCTATTTGGCAAAGATGGCTTACCTTTGGCTGTGGTAGAAGCAAAACGTTCCAGTAAAGATCCAAATATCGGACGTAAACAGGCTGTTTTATATGCTGATTGCCTGGAACGTAAATTTAACAGACGCCCTATGATGTTCACTACTAACGGTTTTGAAACTTATTTTTGGGATGATAAGAGCAGCTCGCAGCGTAAAGTCAGTGGGATATTTAGCAAAGATGACTTGCAGAAATTAATGAATAGACGCATAGAACGTCAAAATTTAATGACAATACCTATTGATGATAATATTACTGACCGTTATTATCAAAAAGAGGCTATTCGTGCAGTATGTGAGCAAATACAGATAGGCTTTAGAAAACATCTGCTGGTTATGGCGACAGGTACAGGCAAAACGAGGACTGCTTCTAGTTTAACTGATGTTCTTAGCCGTGGCGGATATGTTACCAATATTTTGTTTCTTGCTGACCGCACAGCTTTAGTAAAGCAGGCCAAAGATGATTTTAAGAATTATCTTCCGAATATGTCTTTGTGCAACCTTTGCAGTAATAAAGACGACAGAAATGCCAGGATTGTATTTTCTACATATCCTACAATGCTTAATTCTATTGATGATACAAAAACTAAAGACGGGCAGCGCTTTTTTACCCCAGCTCACTTTGATTTGATTATTATCGATGAAAGCCATCGCAGTATATTCAAAAAATATCGTGCTATTTTTGAATATTTTGACGCGATAATGGTGGGGTTAACTGCTACGCCTAAAACTGATGTAGACCGCAATACTTATGACTTTTTTGAGATGGAACATGGCGTCCCTACTTATGCTTACGACTATGAAACTGCTGTAAAAGAGGATCGTGTTCTCGTACCATATTACAACTATGAAGTTAAAACAAAGTTTTTAGAAGAAGGCATTACCTATGATGAGTTATCTGATGAGGATAAAGAAAGATACGAAGAAGATTTTATTGAAGATGGGTATTTGCCGGAATTTATTCCTTCAAATTCATTAAATAATTTTGTTTTTAATGAAACTACTGTTGATATAGTATTACAAGATTTAATGGAACGCGGCATCCACATTGCAGGTGGAGACCAGCTTGGCAAAACCATTATTTTTGCTCAAAACAAGCGTCATGCTGAATTTATTCTCAAAAGGTTTAATAAGCTTTATCCGCAATATCACGGAACTTTTGCTCAGCGCATAATCTGCGATGACGCTTATGCACAAACTATTATAGATGATTTTAAGAACCCTGATAAAGAACCTATTATTGCCGTATCTGTTGATATGATGGATACTGGTATTGATGTTCCTGAATGCGTTAATCTTGTATTTTTTAAGAAAGTACGCAGTAAAACAAAGTTTTGGCAGATGATTGGACGCGGTACAAGATTATGCAAAGGATTGACTTGCAGTGATCAAATTGATGGCGAATATACGGACAAAAAACGCTTCCTTATTTTTGATTACTGCGGAAACTTTGAATTTTTCCGTACAAATGTAAACGGATTTCAAACAAAAGAAGTAAAATCACTTACGGAAAATATTTTTATCAAACAGTTAAATATAGCAATTTTAATGCAGGACGCTGTCTATGCGGATGAATCTTACCAGGCGTGGCGCAGCGAACTTGTGAATACATTTTATTCCCAAGTTCAGGCACTAAATACTGAGTTGATCGCCGTAAAATTAAACCTGCAAAGCGTAGAGAAATTTAAGAAACCAGAAGCTTTTGCATATATTAGTGAAAGTAATAAAGGAGAACTAATTGATCATATTGCGCCAATTGTAAAACTGGATGATAAAGATGAAATGGCAAAACGCTTTGATAATTTTATGTATGGATTAATTATTGCGGATATAAAGCAATTACCTTCCTACATAAAGGCACAAAAGCAACTTCAAAATATAGCAAAAGAGTTAGAAGGTATAATAAGCATACCGCAGGTTAAAGCTAAACTTTCCGTTATTCAAGATATTAATGGCGAGGAATTCTGGAACACCAATGATATTTTGTCATTTGAAAAAGTCCGCAAGGAATTGCGAGAATTGATAAAGTTCTTGGTTGTAAAAGGTAAACCTCCGATATATACAAAACTTGATGATCCTATTATTGATACAGGTGAAGGGACGCCTGTACCAATTCCGGATCCATTTGAGGATTATCGCGCTAAAGTAAACCGGTATGTTGCAGAACATGGCGATACACAGGCTATTTATAAACTTACACATAATATTCAGCTAACCGCAAAGGACTATAAGGAGTTGGAACATATACTAACAAATGAACTTGGCAGTAAAGAGGATTATGCCAATGTGTATGGTGATACTCCTTTTGGTTTAATGATACGCAAAATTGCCAAATTAGACCATGATGCTGCAATGGCTGCATTTTCACAATTTATTAATGATCAGTCGCTAAATCAAAAGCAAATTGCTTTTGTCCATAAAATTATTAATCATATTGAGCAAAATGGATTTATGGAAAGTATGGATGTACTTAGAAAACCGCCGTTTGATAAACCGTTAGGTTTTACAAAAATGTTTGACAAAAACACGCAAGCAGCTATCATGGCAGCAATAAATAAAGTAAGGGAAAATGCAATTACAATTGCTGCATAATCTTTGAAAACGCTAATTGCAGAAATTAGGAAAGGTAAGATTAATATATGCACACTAATGATAGAAAACTTGTAGATTTGATAAAAGCTGTAGAGAGTGGAGCAGCCCAACTGCCAGATTTTCAGCGTGGATGGGTATGGGATGACGGACGTATTAAAGCACTGATTTTAAGTATTATCCATAATTATCCTGTAGGCGCTGCAATGTTTCTTGAATACGGAAACGAAAGTATTCATTTTAAACATAAACCTATTGAAGGTTCACCGGCAAACGAAACTACAGAACCAGATGAGTTGATACTCGATGGACAGCAGCGGCTTACTTCGTTGTATAACGCTCTATACAGTAAAAATCCTGTCCATACAAAAACAGATACAGGCAAAGAAATTGACAGATACTATTATTTAAATATTGAAAAAGCTCTTGATCCTGAAGCAGAAGACGAAGAAATAGTTATTTCAGTACCTGCGGATAAGAGAATTATTTCAGATTTTGGCAGAAAAATTGATCTTGATCTTTCAACTAGAGAACAGGAATTTAAGTTAAAATATTTTCCTTTGAATATCATTTTGAATGCTTCAGAAGAACAGAAGTGGCAGAATGATTATTACAAGCATCATAATTACAATGGTGCCGTAGTTGAAGAATTTACAAATTTTTTTACAAAAACCATTAATCCTACTCAGCAATATCAAATGCCGGTAATACTATTGGAAAAAACTACTCCTAAAGAGGCTGTTTGCCAGGTTTTTGAGAACGTTAATACAGGTGGTATGGCTTTGACTGTATATGAGCTTGTTACAGCTATTTTCGCAATGGATGATTTCAGGCTTAGAGAAGACTGGGATGCACGTAAAACAAAATACTTCTCTGGAGATGTTCTGTCACAGGTAAGTCCTACTGATTTTTTAACGGCGCTAACTTTATTATCTAAATTTAAGGCTGGGGGAACGGTTAGCTGTAAGAAAAAAGATATTCTTAGCCTTCCTCTTGCTGAGTACAAAAGGTATGCAGATAGTCTTTGTGACGGGTTTATGATTGCAGGGAAACTTTTGACAGAAGAACGAATCTTTTCCGCTTATGATCTTCCTTACAGTACTCAGCTTATACCGCTTTCTGCTATATGTACAGTTCTTATAGACGGAAACAAAGTTTATACATCAACAATAAGAAATATGGTTAAGCAATGGTATTGGTGCGGAGTTTTTGGTGAATTATACGGAGGCGCAAACGAAACAAGATATGCTAACGATATTGTTCAAGTTGTAAAATGGATTAACAATAACGGAGATTTGCCTAAGACCATGACTGATTTTTACTTTAATCCGATGCGCCTGATTAGTCTTCAAACACGGCAATCCGCTGCATATAAAGGTATAATGGCTTTGATTCTAAAAAATCACGCACGTGATTTTATTTCTGGTGCGGAGATGGATTTTGCTGCATATTCAAGTGATAAAATTGATATACATCACATATTCCCTAAAAATTATTGTGTACAACAAAACTATGATAAGCAGAAATGGAACAGTGTTATCAACAAAACACCTATATCAGCAAAAAGTAACCGTGAAATAGGCGGTCATGCTCCGTCCGTTTATTTAGATAAACTGCAAAAGAAGGGTTCTGTATCTGGGATAGTTCTTGATGAATATGTAGAGTCGCACTTGATAAACCATGATTTACTTCGCACAAACGATTTTAATAATTTTATTGTTGACAGAACTAAGAAATTACTTCGAGCCATTGAAGCAGCAACAGGCAGAAGCATTTCCGGAAAAGACTCCGATGAGATTAAGAAAGAGTTTGGAGCATCATTGGTTTAATTATTCGCAATTTTAACTTTTTTAATTTGCTACTTTTCCTGAATAATTCTTCGTTTATGGTATAATATCTAAAACAGATTAGATGAGGGATTTAAAATGACTGTTTTGAAAGATAAGTATAAACTTTTAACTTGTTGGTGGCGTTCTCTAAATATTTCAGATGATGCTGCACTTGCCGAAGCCTTTAATGGGCACATTATTAATTTTGCCTATAATTCAGGCAATATTGAAAACCCAAATGTTACTTACCACGATACAAGAGAAGTATTTGAGCATGACGGCGTGACTTCTTACACTGGCGATTTACGCACTCTTTTTGAAATCCGCAATGCTAAAGTTGCTATGGAATACTTTTTCAAAGCTTTCCGTGAAAAACTGCCGCTTGATGAAAAATTCATTAAAGAATTGCAATTTCGTTTAACACAGAATACTTATGATGAACGCCGCTGGCGGAGAGGAGAACGCCCCGGCGAATATAAAAAGGGCGATTATGTTACCGGCCGTAATGAAACGGGAGCGCCTGCTGAAGATGTAGCTGATGAAATGCAGGAGCTTTTAGAAGATTTAACAGACCTTCCAGAAGAACCTGAGAAAGTTTTGACGGCAGCTGCTTTTTTTCATGCGAAATTTGAAAATATACATCCTTTTGCTGACGGCAATGGTAGAACTGGACGCCTTGCAATGAATTATCTGCTTGCTTGGAACAATCATCCACCACTAATAATTCATCAGGAAGATAGAAAAACATATTTTGAAGCGCTTGAAGCGTGGGATGCAGAGCAGAATCTTAATCCGCTTAAAACTTTTCTGATGGAGCAAGCAGTTAAAACCTGGGCTAAACGAATTGAAAAATTAGAAAAATTAGTTGAGCGTAATGTAATTGCTAATCCTGATTTACCGCCTGAATTTGTACAGGAATTATTATTTGCCAAAGACTTGCCTGATGGGCCATTCGAAGAATGTGGTCAAGAAATTAAAAAATGATACGATAGAGTTATGAAATAGAGCCTTTATATAGTAAGAGGAAGTTTGTGTAGGTATTTGTATAAACTCACTTTTACTGCTTGGCGGCAGCGGTATAGCTGATTGCAAATATTAAATTGTTTACTGATATCACTGCAATTTATTTTACCCTCAGGTAATACCTAAAGGCGAAAGCTCTTAAAATCTTGAAAATGTACAAAATAAAAAATGTTACAGAAATATATTTTGGCTGTGGATAACTTGCAAAAATAGAGAGATGAAATGAGAAAAATGGATTGAACGGTATATAAAATTTTCAAGAAAACACTCAAAATAAACTGTTTTTATCATTTTAAATAAAACAATTTAAACAAAAAATCATAAAAATGCTTGATTTTAATTTATTTTTTTACTTTTAGAAACTCCTAAGCGGTAGGTCGGCAGTTCGAATCTGCCCGGGATCACCAGTAAATATGCGCCTTTCCAGTTTTTGGAAGGGCGTTTTTTAATGCTTTTGGAGCAGCAAGACTAAATTCAAGACTAAATTTGAAGATAAAAAAATCCGTCAGAGCATTTTTAGAACTCTGACGGATTTTTTATTAGTGAATTAATAAATCTTGGGGATATGAGGAAATGTTGAATCTCCGGATTTTTCTATTGGAAAATTCATAGCATAAATTCATAAAAAAACAAAGTTTGTGCTATTGAAAGCATAAACTTTTAAAATGCAAAATAAACATTGCTGTCTGATTTACAAACCCTTTTTCTGCCTTAACCATAAACATCGCTAAGTCAGCCGCTGCAATAACAAACCCCCGCCGGAATTTTATGCTTAAAGCGGGGGTTATCGTTTAATGCAAAGTATCAGTAAATTTTATTTCGCGGTTTTCAGTTCGGTCCAGTAACGGTCGTACATGGGCAGTGCATCGCCGATATCAATCAGCCATTCGCCTTTGTCGATGTTATCCATACCGATTTTCAGCATCGGGTCATTTTTAAATTCTTCGCTGTGGAATTCCTGAGCTTTTTCGTTCGGGTCATTGTAGCCGATGTATTCATAGTTTTTAGCGCTGATTTTCGGGTCATAGATAAAGTTGATGAATTTTTCGGCCAGTTCTTTATGTTTTGCGCCTTTGGGGATAGCAAAGGTATCAGCCCAGATGGTAGCGCCTTCTTTAGGTACTACAAAGCCGATATTGGGGTTGTCTTTCAGGGTGTAGCTTGCGTCACCGGTCCACATAGTGCCAATCCATGCTTCTTCGGCAATGAATTTTTGCTTAATGGTATCGGTATCGAAAGCAAGTACGTTAGGTGCAAGCGCTTTCAAATCCTGGAAGGCTTTTTCAACCTGTGCAGGGTCGGTGCTGTTGTTGGAGAAACCGTTTTTCTTTAATGCCATGCCGATGGTTTCGCGGCTGTCATTTAAAAGAATCAGGCGGCCTGCATATTCAGGGTTCCACAAATCTTCCCAGCTGTCGGGAATGTCTTTAACATAGTTTTTGTTGTAGGCAATGCCGGTAATACCCCAGGTGTAAACGAGGGAATGGTCGCCGGTGGGGTCATAAACCGGTGCTTTTAAAGTGCTTACAATGTTTTTGGCGTTGGGGATGTTGTCCATGTTCATTTTTTCCAGCAAATCAAGTTTGAGCATGGTTGCAACCATATAGTCAGAAGGCTGGATTACATCGTACTGTGCTCCGCCGGCCTGAATTTTAGCCAGAAGTTCTTCATTGTTGGCAAATACGTCGTAATTAACCTTACAATTGTATTGCTTTTCAAATTCGGCAATTACCTCTGGGTCAAAATTGTCGGCCCAGCTAAAGAGGTTGAGAACCTGCTGTTCTCCTCCTGCCGCTGCATCTTTCTTTTCTGTGTCACCTCCGCAGCCTGTCAGGAGAAGGGCCATGGTCAGTACGGAAACGAGAAAGACCAAAAGTTTTTTCATTTTGCAAATCATCCTTTCTTTATTTGGTTTTATTGAACCGTTTTACGGCATCAATCTTTGTTTTTGCTGCTGTGCTGCGGCTGTAAAATCTGCGCAATTACAATCAGCGAAATGGTTGCGAACATTAAGAGAGTGGAAAGGGCGTTAATTTCCGGGGAAATGCCGCGTTTTACCATTGCGTAAATATATAGCGGCAGCGTGGTGGAGTTAGGCCCGGCCACAAAGAAGCTGATGATAAAATCGTCAATGGAAAGGGTAAAGGCAATCAGCGCGCCGGCGATAATGCCTGGCATGGCAAGCGGCAGGGTAACGTAACGGAAGGTTTGAAACGGCGTTGCGTACAAATCCATGGCTGCCTGCTCAAGTTCATGGCGCATGCCTTCAAGCCTTGCGTTAACGGTAATTACCACAAAGGAAAGGCAGAAGGTGATGTGCGCTAAAATAAGCGTAACTTTACCGAGCGGGACCTGCGTCTGTGCAAACAGCACCAGAAGGCTCAGGCCCATAACAATTTCCGGAATCAGTATCGGCAGATACAAAAGCCCGTTAATAACCGGCTTGCATTTATACTGATAGCGGTTGAGGGCTATGGCGGCAATTGTGCCGAGTACGGTGGAAACAACGGTGCTGATAACTGCGATAAACAGGCTGTTCATAAGGGCCTCCAGCACGCGGCGGTTTTGGAACAGCGAAGCGTACCAGTCAAGCGTAAAGCCTGTCCATACAGCGTTAATACGCGATTCGTTAAAGGAATACAGCGCAAGAATTAAAAGAGGAAGGTATAAAAAGGCCAGTATTACAAGCGAATAGGCCAGAAGAAGATGGCTACGCCACGTCTTTTGCATCTTTAGCCCCTCCTTCCTGCGACTGCAAAGCCTTGTAGTAAAGGATAATCAGCACAAGGCTCATTACTGCCAGTACAATGGAGAGCGCAGAGCCAAAAGGCCAGTCGCGCGCTGCCAGAAACTGGTTCTGGATGAGGTTGCCGATAAGGGCGGATTTGGCGCCGCCCATAACGTCCGGCACAACGAACATGCCGAGCGAGGAAATAAACACTAAAATTGTACCTGCGGCAATGCCGGGTATTGTCAGCGGCAGGGTAACCTTGCGGAAAGCCGTCATCGGTGATGCGCCAAGGTCAGAGGCCGCTTCAAGCAGGCGCAGGTCAAGCTGCTCTATGGAAACGTAAATCGGCAGCACCATAAAAGGCAGCAGGGCGTAAATCATGCCCAGCATTACGGCCGCGTCATTGTACAGCATCTGAAGTGGCTGCTCAATAAGCCCAAGTTTCATTAAAAAGGTGTTTACAACACCCTGCGTGCGCAGAATGATAACCCACGCATAAGAGCGTATTAAAAAGTTAATCCAGAAAGGTATCATCACGAGAATCAGCCCCGGCTGCTGCCATTTTTTAGGCAGGCGTGCAATAAAATATGCCAGCGGGTAGCCCATGATGATGGTAGCAACGGTAGTGATAACCGCTACTATCAGAGTGTCGGCAAAAATCTGCAAGTATAAAGGTTCTAAAAAGCGCAGATAATTTTTCAGGGTAAATTCAAAAATTATTTGTCCGTAAGGCGTGCGCCCGGCAAAGGAAACGGCAACTACGATGAGAAGCGGGATAACGAAAAAGATGCTTAACCAGAGCATTGCCGGGGCAACCATCAGTTTTCCGTTTTTCATCGCGATACTTTCACCTCGTCTTTTTTATACCACCAAATGCCTACGCGCTCGTCGGGCGACCAGCGTTTAACATCGTCAAAATACTGGTAGGCCACAACGGTTTGGTTGGAGTTGTCCAGACGGATAAATACTTTATCAATGGTACCGTAAAACACAACGTCTACAACGGTTCCGTAATAACTGGGTTCCGGGTGCTGCTTTTCTGCCTGTTCGTCTTCGTATTCCGGGCAGAGGTTGAGTTTTTCCGGGCGGATAACAAGCGTTTCGCTTTCCGTTTCAAAAAAGTTGCTTTCGCCGATAAATTTGGCGACAAAGCGGGTGTTGGGGTAATGGTAAATCGTATCCGGGTTGTCGTCCTGTTCGATAACGCCCTTATTCATAACCACAATGCGGTCGCTCATGGTAAGCGCTTCTTCTTGGTCGTGCGTTACATAAATGAAGGTAAGGCCAAGGCCGCGCTGCAAATTCTTGAGTTCCAGCTGCAAATTTTTGCGCAGCTGGTAGTCGAGTGCGCCCAGCGGCTCGTCCAGTAAAAGCACTTTAGGGTTATTTACAAGGGCACGGGCGATGGCTACGCGCTGCTGCTGGCCGCCGCTCATCTGCTGCGGGCGGCGGTTGCGGAATTCTTCAAGCTGCGTAAGGTACAGTACCTGCGCTACACGTTCCTTTTGTTCTTCGGCGGGTACTTTTTTCATCATCAGCCCAAACTTTATGTTTTCCTCAACAGTCATGTGAGGGAATAATGCGTAGTGCTGAAAAACCATATTGACATCACGTTTATAGGGCGGTTTATTGGTAACGTCTTCGTCATCAAGGAAAACCTTGCCGGTAGTAGGCGTATCAAGCCCCGCAATCATACGCAGCAAAGTGGTTTTGCCGCAGCCGGAAGGCCCTAAAAGCGTTAAAAACTCACCGTCGTAAATGGTAAGGTCCAGCTTGGGGATGATGAGGTTATTGCCGTACTTTTTGGTAATTCCCTGCAAACGGATCATTTCTTCCATTTTTTAGTTGTCACAACCTTTCATAAAAAATTTTGTTTGCATGATACTAATATAATAATATCATATTATAAACAATTTTGTGTAAAAAAATCAATGCTTTTTTGAAAAAAATGCAGGAGAGGAAAAAAAAACAGAGAATATTAAACTTCATAAAGAATAATTTGGAAATTTTGCTGATTTTCATGAAAAATGCGTATTTTTTGCGGGGTGAAAAAATGCTGAGTAAAAAGTTTATAGAGTTTTTGTTTGAAGGTGCGCATATACAGCGTTGGAACGACCATATCCGCCCTAACGGCTTTACGGAACTGGACAAACAGGCACATAAAATGATGATTTTGTATATCCTTGCCAAATATGAGGAGCAGGACCACGGCGCGCAATTAAACTGGCGCGCGCTTATTGAAGGCGGTATTTTTGAATTTATGCACCGCATTATTTTAACGGACATCAAGCCGCCTATTTACCACGAGCTGATGCGTGTGCACGGGCGCAAGCTGAACGCCTGGATTTATGAACAGCTTGCCCGCCGCGTGCCGGAACTGGATAAAGTGTTTTTCGATAAGCTTAAACGCTGGTTTGATTATCCGGAAGAAAACCGGCTGGAGAAAAAACTTTTGCGGGCGGCACACTACCTTGCCACGCAGTGGGAATTTGGCATTATCTACCATTTTAACCAGGCAATTTACGGCATTGATGCCACTAAAGCTGCCATTGAAAGCAATATCGAGGACCATTATGATTTGGCCGGCGTTCAGAAAATATCGCTGAAAGGCAAAACCAGCAAATTTATTGACCTTGTCGGGCAGCTGCGTTTTCAAAAACGCTGGGCGCAGTCGCCGCGCGTGCCGGAAACTTCCGTTATGGGGCATGTGCTGATAGTTGCCATTTTGGGATATTTTTGTGCGGCAGAGCTTGGCGCCTGTGATGAACGCATTGTAAATGATTTTTTGTGCGGCCTGTTCCATGATTTGCCGGAGGTACTGACACGCGATATCATTTCGCCGGTTAAAACTTCTGTGGAAGGGCTTGACGATTTAATTAAGGATATTGAAAAGCGACAGGTTGCCGAAAAACTGCTGCCGTTGCTGCCGTGGGGCTGGCATGAGGAAATTATTTACTTTACGCAGAACGAGTTTACCAACCGCGTAATGCTTGACGGTGTTCCCGCCGAGGTGAGCGAAGAAGAATTAAACGGCAAATATAATGTTGACGGACATGGCTATAAAGCGGTGGACGGCAGAATGTTAAAAGGCTGCGACCATCTGGCAGCTTTTGTTGAAGCCTATCTTTCGACGGAGTACGGCATAACAAGCAAGCATCTGCTTAACGGCATGGCCGATTTGCGTGAAAAGTATAAAAACAAAACCATTGCCGGCATTAATTTTGGCGCAGTTTATGATGAATTTCCGGAGCTTAAAACCAATTTATAAATTGAATGCAAGTTTATGAAAATTCAGTTTATAACCAAAAATAAGTGGACACTTGTATTTGCAAGAGTTATAATGAAGCTGAAAGCAGCTCTTTAGATATGAAATTATCTTAGCTGTACAATATATTATATTTAAGATTTTTAAAGGAGGCATGGATTATGAATTTATTTGAAATGGCGCAGATTCCGCTGAACAAAGCTATTGAGGTTATGAAGCTTGACCCGAATGCGGCGGCAATTATTGCCTGCCCGGAAAGAACTCTGGAAGTTTCCATTCCTGTAAAAATGGATGACGGCACTACCAAAGTATTTACCGGTTACCGCAGCCAGCACAGCACAATTATGGGCCCGGCCAAAGGCGGCATCCGTTATCATCAGAGCGTTAATATGGACGAAGTAAAAACGCTGGCTTTCTGGATGACCTGCAAATGCGCAGTTGCCAATCTGCCTTACGGCGGCGGCAAAGGCGGCATTATTGTTGACCCGTCCAAACTTTCGCAGGCAGAACTTGAACGTTTGACCCGCGGCTACATTGACAGAATCGCTCCCATTATCGGCGAAAAAATGGATATTCCTGCCCCTGATATGAATACCAACGCTCAGATTATGGGCTGGATGATGGACGAATACAGCAAGCTGAAAGGGCAGTATGAACCGGGCTTTATTACCGGCAAACCGATTTGCATCGGCGGCTCTTTTGGCCGTACCGCAGCTACCGGCCGCGGCGTAATGGTTGCAGCAGGCGAAGCAATTAAAGCCATGGGCATTAAACCCGAAGAAGCAACCTGCGCAGTACAGGGCTTCGGCAATGTAGGCAGCTGGACTGCTAAACTCATTCACGACCTTGGCGTTAAAATTGTGGCTTTAAGTGATGTTTACGGCGCTATTATGAATGAAGACGGACTTGACCCGTACGAAGTTGAAAAACACGTACAGGCAACCGGCAGCGTAGTAAACTTCCCGGGCAGCAAAGCTATCAGCAATGCCGACCTTCTGGCAATGGAAGTTACCGTGCTTGCTCCGTGCGCAATGGAACTTCAGATTACCAAAGACAATGCGGCTGACGTTAAGGCAAAAATTATCGTTGAAGGCGCTAACGGCCCGACAACTCCGGAAGCTGACGAAATACTTGATAAGAAAGGCATTCTGGTTGTGCCGGATATTCTCGCCAACGGCGGCGGCGTAACCGTAAGCTATTTTGAATGGGTTCAGTGCCTGTACCGTTACTTCTGGACTGAAGAAGAAGTTATTGATAAACAGACCCAGTTAATGATTGGGGCATTTAAACAGGTATATGACACCGCTAAAAAATACGAAGTTAACATGCGTACCGCAGCTTATATCGTAGCTCTTAACCGTCTGGATGAAGCTATGAAATTCCGCGGCGCATATTAATAAGCGTTTTAAACTTCATTAAAATTTAATTGATTAATGGCAGTATTAAACCCCGGCAGCCGTTACTGCCGGGGTTTTGTGTGAATGCAGAGGGAGGATTTATGAAAGATTTGCAAAAAAGCTGCAAGATTGCTGTGGTACAGGCTGCTCCTGTATTGTTTGATAAAAAAGCCTGTGTGGAAAAGGCAGTGGCACTCATTAAAGAATGTGCTGAAAACAAGGCTGAATTAATTGTATTTCCGGAATTGTTTATACCGGGATATCCTTACGGAATGACTTTTGGTTTTACCGTTGGCAGCAGAAATGAAGGCGGGCGTAAAGACTGGCTGCGGTATTATGAAAACAGCATTGTTGTACCTGGACCTGAAACGGAGTTTTTGGCAAAGGCGGCAAAAGACGCAGGTGCCTGGCTCAGTATTGGCGTATCTGAACGTGATGCCGTAACGGCAACGCTGTATAATACTAATTTGTTCTTTTCACCGGAAGGTGAAATTATTGTGCACCGCAAATTAAAACCTACCGGTTCAGAACGCGTGGTATGGGGTGATGCCGACAAAAACTATTTCCCGGTTGCCGAAACGCCGTGGGGGCCAATGGGCAGCATGATTTGCTGGGAAAGCTATATGCCGCTGGCAAGGGCTGCGCTTTATCAAAAAGGTATTACTCTGTATATTTCGCCAAATACCAATGATAATGATGAATGGCAAAGCACAATTAAGCATATAGCTATTGAAGGGCATTGCTATTTTATAAACTGCGATATGTACTTTACACGTGATACTTACCCGGCAGATTTGCAGGCGCAGGATGAAATTGCTAAATTGCCTGAAAAAGTGTGCCGCGGCGGCAGCTGCATTGTTGACCCTTATGGGCATTACCTGACAGAACCGGTATGGGACAAAGAAGCTGTTATTTATGCAGAGCTTGATATGAGTAAAGTAACCGCCAGCCGTATGGAATTTGATGTATGCGGCCATTATGCAAGGCCTGATGTTTTAAAACTGGTTGTTGAAGATAAATAAAACAAAAAATACCTTCTGCCGCGTTTGGCAGAAGGTATTTTTGCTTTATACCGTATTATTAAATTATCAAGCAAAGAATAAATTCATGATAATCATAGCGCAGAGTGCGTTGAGAAGGCTGGCAAGCATTAAAAGCGGCCAATATTTTTTTGGTACATCGGCTACGCCTAAAAGCCTACCCATATATTGCAGCTGTGCCCCAAGTAAAAAGAAGCAGGGCATCAAAATCGTAATGTGGCGTGCGTCAAGCATGCCGTTTGCTGCCATGTTGGCTGCAAGACCTACAGAAGCAGAACTGGAAAGCCAAGCAGTAAGCACTACCGTAACGGCTTCGCCTGGCAGTCCAAACAGTGTCATTGCCGGTCCGAAGACATTGCCTAAAAAACTCATAACACCAAGCAAATTGAGTATTTCTGCAACGGCATAAGCCATTAAGATGTTAGGTACAAGATTGTTGATTGCTATATTAAAACCTTTGCGGGCACCGATAATGAAAATATCAAACGGATTGCCGGATACGTTTTTTGCTTGAACGCCGTTACTCATTTTTAAAATCCTCCTTGTAAACAGTATTTAAAACAAAGCGCACAAACATGGCGCCGACAAATTTAAAAACAAACATCAGTAAAAAAGGTACAAGCAGCGGCACGGTTAAATAAGAAAACAGAGCAGAACCGATAGCAAAATAGTTGTTGATAAGTCCTGCACCGGAATATTGCCATGAGCCGATGATTGTAAGCTCTTTTTTTGTTATCAGGTCCTGGTCGTATAGTTCTTTGGTTAATGCCGCACCGGCATCTGTGCTTTGCAGGTCGGTAATTAGTGCTAGCCCGGTTAAGCCCGGTACGCCGAGCAATGGTCGCAGCAATGGTGTTAAAAGTTTGTGGGCAGCTTTAATAGCTCCGTAGTGCGATAAAACTTCAAGACAGCCGATTGCCAGCATTACGCTTGGCACAAGTGACAGTGCAAACATAAAACCGCCGCGTGCACCCAGCCCACCGGTGCCGACAAATGTATCCTTGCCAAGCGTTTTAACGGTGCCGAATTTGCCTATCAGTGTACTGAAGTCAAATGCGCTGAGCCATTTCATACCGTCAAAGCCGGTCATTATCCCGGAAAAGAATAAAATTGCAGCGGCTAAGGAAATAAAAGCCTTTGGCCCTACACGCCATTCTTCGGAATCAAAGTTAGTGAGTTTTTTCTCATTTTTCTCCATAATGCCCTCCTATCAAACAACAAAAACAAATAATGCGACAAATTTGTCTTTATTATATTGACAAAAATGCGCAATGTCAAGACGAAGTTGAAAATTTATTTTTAGAATTTTTAAAATACATTTTAGTGTTGCTATTTAAAAAACGATATGTTATAATTTTTTTAAATTTTGGTAAAATAATTGTTGTTGGTTGTTGTTTTTAGAGGAGGATAATATGGCTATTTTAAATGTAAAAGATATTTTTCATGATTTACACCAAATTCCGGAAATAGGCTTTCAAGAATTTAAAACTTCTGCTTATCTTGCGGATAAATTAAGAGAACTTGGTTACGAAGTTACAACGAATGTTGGCGGAACCGGCGTTGTAGGTGTAGTAAAGGGTGCGGAACCAGGACCAGTAATGCTTTTGCGTGCAGATATGGATGCGCTGCCGTTTGTTATTAACGGCGAGCATAAGGCAATACACGCCTGTGGGCATGATGCGCACTGCTCTATGGTTTTGGCAGCGGCTTCTAACTTAAAAGATAAAATAAAAAAAGGAACTTTAAAAATTTTGTTTCAACAGGGCGAGGAAACTTTAAAAGGCGCGCTGGCTGTAATTGACGCCGGTGTGCTGGAAGACGTCGATATTGCTGTCGGTCTGCATATCCGTCCAGTGCAGGATTTGCCGTTTGGCAAATTATCGCCTGCTGTAAGGCATGCTTCAAGCACCTTTGCCAAAGTAAAAATTACAGGGCAAAGCTGTCACGGTTCGCGCCCGCATTTGGGTGTTAACGCTGTTGAAGTAGCAGCGGCGGTTATCAATGCGGCGTCTGGGGTTAGAATTAATCCGGTAATTTCCTGGTCTTGCAAAGCTACAGCCGTTAATGGTGGCGGCAGTGCGTATAATATTATTCCAGACCATGCGGAGATAACTTTTGACGTGCGTTGCCAGGAAAATGAAGGTATGACAGAATTGCTTGGTAAACTGCAGAAAGCTGCAGAAAACGTTGCCGCTGCTTACGGGGCAACGGCAGAATTTAGCTTACCGGGAGGAGTTATTCCAGCAGCAGTGCTTGATAAAGAGCTTACTGCCGAAGTTGCAGAGTGCATTAAAGAAGTCGTGGGTGAAGAAAATCTCGGCGAAGAACTTGTAAATCCCGGTGGTGAAGATTTCCATTACTTTGCTAAAACATATCCTAAATTAAAATCGGCTTATTTTGGCGTCGGCGTTGCTGCCGAACCTGGGTTGCACGACCCTAATATGCATTTTAATATCGATGGTTTACAGGCTGGCGTGGAAGTTTTGGAAAAAATTACACTGAAAAAGCTTGGGTGATTGCAGGTTGCTAACGGTATATTTTAAATAAAATAATTGACTTAGATATAAAAAATCCACCTGTTATGGAAGGTTTAAAGATTGCTTAACCTTTGAGTCCTAACAGGTGGATTTTGTTTTTTTATCTTACTCCAGTATAGAAAAATCCGAGCCGGTAAACAGGAAAACAATGCCGCAGAATGTTACAGCCCCGGCTGAAATAGCGTCTTCGCTGAAAAGCAGCTTTCCGTTATGCAGGGCAAGATGAGAGTTTGGGTCTGCCATGCCAGTGCCGATACGGAAAAATGCCCCCGGTTTTTTAGCAAGATAGAAGGAAAAATCTTCCGAACCCATAGACGCGGAGGGGAGAATACTTACTTTATCGTTGCCTAAAAGTTTTGCAGCGGAAGTTTCTATCATACCTACAAGATTATCTGCTCCTATAACAGGTCCGCAGCCGGGTATAATTTCCGTTTCGGCGTGTACGCGCAGTGCCAGCGCCGTGCCATCTGCTATGCGTTTAACGCTTTCGTGTATTTGCCTGCGTGTTTCCGGCAGCAGATAGCGCATAGAACCTTCAAGCACTACTTCTGAAGGAATGATATTGGCTGCAGTGCCTGCCGTCATTTTGCCTACGGTAATAACAGCGGAATCGAGCGGGTTAAGTTCGCGCGAAACTATGGTTTGAAGCTGAGTAATCATATAAGCAGCCGCAGCAATAGGGTCCGGTGTTTTGTGTGGGTGCGCTGCATGGCCGCCGGGAGCGGTAATTGTAATTTTAAAACTGTCGGAACCGGCCATCATCGGGCCGTATTTAATGCCGATTGAACCGCAGGGAACATCCGGCCAGGTATGTACTCCGAAAACAGCGTCAACATCATCTAAAAATCCGTTGTTAATAATGGTTTCAGAACCGCCAAGTTTTTCTTCCGCCGGCTGGAAAAAGAATTTTACTGTACCATGCAGGTGCTGGCGGTATTTGCTTAAAAGCCGGGCTGCCGCAAGCAGTGAAGTCATATGCAAATCATGTCCGCAGGCATGGCAGCAGCCTTCGTTTACGGATGCAAATTCCAACCCTGTATTTTCCTTAACCGGCAGCGCATCGATATCGGCCCTTAATGCGATTGTTTTGCCGGGCATTGCACCATGTAAAATGCCGACAGCACCGGTAAAACCTTTGTTGTCATAAACTTCGATACCGTATTTATTTAATTCGTCTTTTATGAATTTTGTGGTATTTTCTTCCTGAAAGCTTAATTCCGGATGCTGGTGCAGGTAGCGCCTGATTTTTATATATTCAGGTTCAAGTTCCTGCATCATTTTTTGAATGGCTGACATATTATTACCTCCCAACAAAAGATTATAATATTATGATATTTAATCTCACAAAAATACTGATTAATAAGATTGGCTTATAATTCTCCGGCGCTGTACTGCACGCGGTAATCCCAAACATCGGAATTTACATAATATTCGCCGAAAATAATCGGTTCGTAGTTTTCGTTAAGCTCCTTGCGGACGATTTTTAAAAGCGGAAAGCCGAATGGAACGGAAAAGAGGTTGCCAAGTTCTTTATCGGCAGCCACTGCTTTAACGCGTTCCTGTACATAAGCAGTTTTTAAGCCGTGTTTTGATAAAAAGCTGCGTATGGATTTTATTTCACCGACAGCAATTACTTCTTCCGGTTCCGGTTTTTCAAAATAATGGTTAAGGAAAAATAACGGTTTTCCGTCGACATAACGCACGCGGGCAACATATGTAAAAAGTTTTGCCGGGTCGGTTTTAAATACGCTGCACTGCTGTTCGTCCATGGCTTTTTTGCAGCATTTTAATGTTTGGCAGTGTACGGAATCACTATCTACCTTTTTGTCTATAAAGTGTACGCCAAACCCGCTCATTAAAAGCATGTTTTCCCATGGTAAAGAGCTAGAAACAAAAGTGCCTTTGCCCGGCATGCGTATAATAAGCTGCTCGCTTTCCAGTTTTCCTAATGCCTGGCGTATGGGAGAAAGGCTGGTGCTATACCGCTCTGCCAGCGCGCTTTCGGTAGGCAGCTGTTCGCCCGGTTTATAAAAATGGCTGCGTATTTTGTTGTATAAATCCTGATAAATTTTAAAATTAAGTGTTTGTCTCATTATCAAGTTCCCTTTATTATTGATACTTTAATAATACCACATTGCCTGCACAGTTGCCAAAAGGTTTTCTTGCTTTTTTCAGAAAATTATAAAATTATAATATTATAATAAATTGATAAAAGGGAGTGGAGAATATGGAAAAACATGCTTTGTATCATATGACCTGGAAAGAAATCGAAGAAGTATTTAAAAATGACCCGGTTGTTATTATTCCTATGGGTTCTACCGAACAGCAGGGAATACATTCTTTAACCGGCGACTATCTGGCTGCTGAAGCTATTGCCAAACGTGTTGCGGAAAAAGCCGGTGCTTATTACGTTCCTGTTATTCCGTTTGGCTGCAGTGAATATTTTCGCTGTTTCCCGGGCACAATATCGCTCCGCCCTTCTACGGTAGAAGCCGTTATTACAGATGTTGTTGAAAGCCTTACCGAGCACGGTATTACAAAAATCTTTTTCATTAACGGCCATGCCGGAAATACACCGACTATTGAAGATGTGGCAAGAAAATTACGCCGTGAAAAGGGTATTGTATGTTTTTCGATAGATTTATGGCAGGGCTTAACGCCTGAAGCAAAAAAAGAAATTTATGGCGAAGGCCCTGATTCTTCCGGTCATGGCGGAGATCCTCTGACATCGGTAATGCTTTATTTATATCCGGAAGATATGCGTATGGATTTGCTTAATCCGGTTGAAAATATTAAAGAGTATAAAGGCGTCCCTGTAAACGGCCTTAAAAAGGGTATGGTTAAAGGTGTTCCGTTCAATCTTTATATGGATATGATTGACGTTACCAAGCAGGGCGTAATGGGTAATCCGTTTGCATCCAGCGCAGAACGCGGAGAAAAAATAGTTAACCATTTGGTTGATGCGTGCTGTGAGATGGTAAAAATTATAAAAGAAAACGATACCCATATTTAATTGTTGATTTATTTGGTTTTATAACGGGGAGGTAGAATTATGATAGCTGTTTTAGGCTTTGCTACCATTATCATATTTTTGTATGTTACAATGACCAAAAAATTGTCAATTCAGTCGGCACTGATTGGCATACCTGTTATTGCAGCAATAATTGGCGGTTTTGGTTTTGATATAGGCAAAATGATGATTGCCGGTGTAATTAAGGTTACTCCTTCGGCGATGATACCTATTTTTGCTGTAATTTATTTCGGCATTATGATTGATGCAGGGTTATTTGACCCTATGGTTAACAGAATTTTAAAACTTGTAAAGGGCGACCCTGTAAAGATTACCATTGGTGCGGCGGTTCTGGCAATGCTTGTTTCACTGGACGGCGACGGTACGACTACTTTTATTATTTCCGTTTCTGCCATGCTGCCGATTACCACTAAATTAAAGATGAATCCGCTTATTTTGCCGTTTGCAGTAGGTATGGCGGCAGGCGTTATGAATCCGCTTCCATGGAGCGGACCGACAACGCGTGTTATGGCGGTTTTGCATGCTGATTCTTCTGCAATTTTTACTCCGATTGTACCTGCCATGGCTGTTGGCATTGCCTGGGTATTATTTGCCTGCTACTATGTTGGCAAAAAGGAACGCAAAAGACTCGGAGTTATGCATATTGACGAGCATACTTTTGATGGCCTCGGCGAAGACCAGAGTGCAAAAAGGCCGCAGCTTTTCTGGTTTAACTGCATTTTGACTGTTTTGATGATTGTGGTACTGCTGATGGATATTATGCCGATGGCGACTATTTTTATGATAGGTTTTGCATTGGCAATTACGGTAAACTATCCTAATCTTGAAGAACAGACAAAACGTTTGAAAGCATATGCCGGTGAAGTTTTGATGATAGTAACATTAATTTTCTCGGCAGGATGTTTTACCGGTATTCTTTCCGAAACCAAAATGATTACGGAAATGGCAAAGACTCTTGTTTCGTTGATTCCTGAACATATGGGCAGCCTGCTGCCGCTTTCCGTAGCAGTAACGAGTATGCCTTTAAGCCTTGTATTTCCTACGGATGCTTATTACTTCGGCGTGCTGCCGGTTATTTATGAAATGGCAGCTTCTCTTGGCATCGATCCGGTGCAAATCGGCCGTGCAGCTGTGCTTGGGCAGATGACGGTAGGTTTCCCGGTAAGCCCGCTGGCAGCGGCAACATTGGTTTTAATCAGCGTATCGCGTGTTAATTTAATTGACCACCAGAAATTTATGTTCTTCTGGGCTTTTGGCACTACGCTGATTATGACAGTTGTATGCTACCTTACCGGTGCATTGACGTTTTAATTTATAACTGAAAACTTTACGGAGAAATAAAAAAGCTGGCGTTAACTTAACGTCAGCTTTTGTGCGTTTATAGTGTTTTTGTTACTTTCTTTCGGGCATCTGCGCGAGCAGGATTGCGGCAAAAACGAGCACGCAGCCGCCGATTTCGCGCATGGAGAGCGTTTCGCCGAGGAACATCCACCCGGCGAGTACGGAAAAGACGGATTCCAGGCTCAGCAGGATGGAGGCGAGGATGACGTTAACATATTTTTGCCCGGCAATTTGCAGTGTATAGGCGATGCCGCAGCTCATAATTCCGGCGTGTGCCAGCGGCAGCCAGGCCGCGGTGATGGCGGAAAGCTCCGGCTGTTCGGCCCAGATTATAACCGGCAGGCTTAACATGCCGCAGACGAAAAACTGAATGGCGGACATGCGCACCGGGTCGACAAGCTGTGTGAAACGCTCAATGGCCATGATGTGTACGGCAAAAACTACGGCACAGGCAAGTACGATTAAATCTCCTTTGTTGATGGAAAAGCCTTCGTTAATGCAGATGAAGTACATACCGGCAGCGGCAACGGCAACGGCTGCCCACTGCATAAAAGTTACATGTTTTTTTACAAGCAGCCCTAAAATAGGGATTATAACAATATAAAGCGCCGTTATAAACCCGGCTTTGCCTGCTGATGTGTAAGCGATGCCTGTTTGCTGCAAAGTGCTGGCAATGGTTAAAAGCACGCCGCAGCACAGGCCGCCGGTAATAAGGTCGCCGCGCTTGTGGCTGTCATCAGTTCCCCAGAAGGAAAGCGGTTTGCCGGAAAGCCTGTCTATTACGGCAATGCAGGGAACAAGAAAAAATGCGCCTAAAAAAGAACGTATGCCGTTAAAACTAAACGGGCCGAGCAAATCGGCACCGACGCTTTGGGCAACAAAGGCCGTGCCCCAGATAAACGAACATAATAACAGCATAACAATGCCTTTAAAACTATTGGTTGGCTGCATGTTAAAACCCCTCGCTGCATAAAATTTTAAACAGATAATATAATTATAGCATTTCTGTGCCATAATGTTTTCTGAAAATAATATAAAAACTGCACCTGCAAAAGCCCGGTATTGCTTTTGAGGCGCAGTTAATAATGCTGTAGGGTTAAATATTTAGTTATTGTTTGTCGGCAGGTTTTGCTTCTTCGGCTACTTCGGTTTCAGGTTTAGCTTCTTCCTGTTTTGTTTCTTCGGTAATAACTTCAACTTCTGCTTCCGCTTCGGTTTTATGTTCAGCACTTTCGGAAACTACTTCAGCTTCCACTGTTTTTGCAGTTTCAACTGGTTCCATTTTGCTGCCGCATTCGCTGCAGAATTTGGCGCTGATGCCTACGGCTGCACCGCAGTTGGGGCAGGTGGTTTTGGGTTCATCGCCGTTAAAGGCAGTTGCCTTAATGTTGGCAATTTTGAATTTCAAATCATCTATTGCGGCAAGGCTTGCTTTAATTGCTTCACATTCTTCTTTAAATTCATCTGGCAGGCAATCGCAGTTTTGTGATTTTTCCCAAACCATTTTGCCCATTTTTTTGTAGGTGCTTTCAATTTTGCTTTCTTCTTTCCCTACGAGGGATGTTAATTTTTGGATCTCCAGAGCGGCTTCTGCTTTTTCGCCGATGGTTTTGGTAATTTCTTCGGTTTTATTAGCCGCAATTTTAGCGAATTCGCCAATTTTATCAAGTAATGCCATAGTAAGATCCTCCTTTATGCTTTGTTAAGTTTATTATAACACAGAATTGTGAAATCGCCATTAATTTACGGCGCTTACGGTTACTTCGGTTCCTTCTTTTAAATCGAGCGAAGTGTTGTCGATATTTATTTCTGCAAGGCCGTTTTCTATTTTGGCAATATTGCCGTTAAAGGTTTTGTTTATGCCTTGGGCCTGGGCGGTTATTTTTTGCCCAGGTTTAAGGCTTTGCGCCGCCTGTGCGGATATTTTAATGTTTACGCTGCAATTTTCCAAATCGCGGATACTGAGGATTTTTTCTCCGGCAGCGGCGGTTTCGCCCGCATTATGGTATTTTTCTTCAACAATGCCGGTGCAGGGGCTTTCGGTTTCCAGTGCCAGCTGTTTTTGCATAAGGGCGTTATATTTTTTCTGTAAAGTTTTAAGTTCTTCCTGTTTTTGGGCAATGGCTTCGGGTGATGCCTTAACAAGGCTGCCGGCATTTTGCGCGGCGTTTAAAGCCGCCAGTGCCGCTGATTTTTCGGCGGAAGCCGCTTCGTACTGTCTGCGGGCAATGGCGCCTATTTTATAAAGCGATGCCATTTTTGCTTCTTTGGCGCTGGCCTGTTTGTATTGCTGCTGCGCTGCGGCAAGTGCAGCGCCGTTATTGGGGCTGCTTTGCCCGTTCTGCATTATTTTCAGTTCAGCTTCGGCGCGTGCTGCGTTGGCGTCTGCCTGTTTTATTTCTTCCGCAAGCTGTTTGTCGTCTATGGCAAACAGTGGCTGCTCTTTGCCGATGCGGTCGCCTTTTTCTAAAATAAGCCCCAAAATCTGCCCTTCGGCAGGTGCCGTAATATCGTACACGGTAAAATAAACCGAGCCGCTGCCAAGTGCAGGGGCTTTGGTTTCGTTTTTGCAGGCGGCAGAAAACAGCATTATTAAAATTGTAAAAATAATAAATGTAAACCTTTTCATTTTAAACAAACCTCGTTTTTAGTGTAGCACAAACATAGTGGCGGTGCAATTTGCCAGAATGTAAATTTTTAAAGGCGCGGCTGTTTTACGGCTGTAAATTTTACAGATTATTATACGTATGTTAATAAAAATATCAATCATTTTTAAAACGGCGGATAATTAATGAGCTGCGGATTATTTTTTACACTGAGAAAGCACAAAGTTGTTAAAAAAGATTTTTCAAAAACTGTTAAATGCGTTATAATATACTCGAAAAGTGTATTATAAGTTGCTTATTTGCAAAGCGTTTTTGCCGTTGTGTAATATTTTGAAAAATTTATTTTATAAAAAAGCCGTTTTAGGAATGAAGGGAGGACTGTTATGCGCAAAAAAAGCTGGCTGACAGTTATTTGCTGCCTTTTATTGGTGTGCCTGCTGCCGTCTCTGGCAATGGCCAAAAATAAAACTAAGGCGCCTGCCCGTGATTGGAAGCTGACGGTGGCTCAGCAAAAGCTGGAGCTTTTGGGGTATGGTGTTGACCGCAAGGACGGGCGTATCAGCAAAGATACAACCGAAGCCATTAAAAAATTCCAGAAGGAACATGGGCTGAAAAAAAGCGGCAAGCTTGATACCAAAACTTATAATAAAATTTCGTGGGAAGCCTTTAAAATGGAAGGCATACCCGATGTACGCGGCAAAGACATTGTAAAAACTGCCGCCAAATACAAGGGCGTGCCTTATAAATTCGGCGGCACAACGCCGAAGGGTTTTGACTGCAGCGCTTATGTGCAGTATGTTTTCGGCAGGCATGATGCCAAGCTGCCGCGCACGGCCGATGCGCAGGTGCTGGACGGTATTTTTGTGCTGAAAAGCAAACTTAAACCGGGAGATTTGGTGTTCTTTTCCACATATGCCAGCGGCGCTTCGCATGTGGGGATTTACGCCGGCAGCGGCAAGTTCTGGAGCGCGTCCACTTCACGCGGGGTGGTGCTTGATTCGCTTGACACCGGCTACTGGAAAGAACATTATTATGGGGCCCGCCGTGTTTTGATTGAAAACGGCGAAACAGCTTAAATATATTTAAGGGGGAGCTTTAATGATTCGCGAAAGGCGCAATAAGGAAAAACTGGCGTTATATTATAAAAAATTTATGGAAGAAGGCATTGTCGACCCCAACGTACATCCGTGGGTGGCAGAATCGTGGCAGCGCTGCCGCAAAATGAAACTGCCTCATGAAACAATGCCGAAAATCAACAAGCTGAGCCGCGAGGAAATCGTCGAGCATCAGCGCACGCATGAATTTATTGTAAAATATGTTGACGGGCTTTATGAGCAGAGCAAGCAGCATTTTAACATTCATAATTTAAGCATGCTGCTGATAGACGAGGACGGCTATGTTATTAAAAACTATGCTTTGCCGTTCTTTCAGCGCGTAATTGAAGATATTCAGGGCATGCGCGTGCTTGAAGAAGATGTTGGTACTTCCAGCATCAGTATTGCGCGTGAACATAATGTGCCGTTTTTGATGTTCGGCCCGGAAATGTGGATTAAGGACAGCCATTCCGGCGATGCCTGCAGCGCGCCTATTTGTGTTGACGGCAAAATCCGTTATATCATTTCGTTCTTCTCGCTGGACCAGAACGACTTGCCGTACGACCTTCTGCTTTCGCTGCTTTTAACAATGAAATATGCCATTGAGCAGCATTTGAAGATGCTTGAATACTGGAGCATCCAGAAAATGATGATGGAAGAGCTGCCGGTTGCCGTTTACTGGATTGGGCAGGATGAGAAGCTGAAATACTGCAACAGCAATGCTAAAAAGCGTCTTGAAGGCAGGGAAAACCTTGAGGATATTTTCCTTAATTATGAGCATATTCCCATTAAAAAGGCTTTGCAGGGGACGCCTACACACCGCCGCGAAATTACCTGGATTACGCAGGACCGCACTTATGAAGACATTACCACCGTTATGCCGGTAAAAGTTGGCAGCGAGGTTGAAAGCGCGCTGGTTATGAGCATGTCGATTGAAGACTTGAAAACGACCATTGCCCATGCAACGGGTTACAGCTCCCGCTACAGCCTGTACAGCATGGTTGGCGAAACGAGCGAGTTCCTTGCCCTGCAGCATAAGGCTTCGCGCATTGCCCGCAGCGACAACAATATTCTTTTGCAGGGCGAACCGGGTACCGGCAAGCAGCGCCTGGCACACGGCATTCATCAGGCCAGCCCGCGCGCAGCCGCACCGCTGATTGTTGTTAAATGTTCCAACGCGCCGCTCAGCACGCTGGAAGAAGAATTTTTCGGCAGCGAGGACGGCGACCATCAGCCGACTGCAGGCAAGCTGGAGCTTTCCATGGGCGGCACGCTGTTTTTGGACGAAGTGGAGAAACTGCCGGTTGAAATGGGCGACAAACTGGCAGACGCTTTGAAAAACGGTCTTTTAAATAAAGAAACAGGCATGCGCAAAAAACTTAATGTGCGCGTAATTGCTGCCTGCGATTCCAACCTTAAACGCCTGGCGGATAAGGGCCTGTTCAGCCGTTCTTTGTATGAGCTGGTACTTGATACTACCATCCGCGTTCCGCCTCTGCGCGAGCGCAGCAAGGATATTGAAGTTATTGCGGCACATATTCTGGCGGAAATGTCGGCGCAGCACAACCTTTCGCCGAAACGCCTTTCGCCGGAAGCGCTGGAGCTTTTAAAGAGCTGCAGCTGGCCGGGTAATATCAAACAATTGCAGGGCGTTATCGAGCAGGCTTTCTTCCATACACCGGGAAGCATTATCGAAGCGGAAAATATCAAACTGCCCGGCGATAAAACGCTGGAAAAATCGTGGAAGTACGACAAAGACGCCTTTATTGCGGCATGGAAATCCTCCGGCGGCAATATCAGCAAGCTGGCAGGCATGCTGGATGTCAGCCGCGTAACCTTGTACCGTTACCTTAAAAAATATGATTTGACTCCGAAAACAGGAAAAAATAGTTAATAGCGGCGGCAGCCTGCGTTGAATTTTTATATCGGCGCACCCTGCCGTTTGTTTTTAGTCATATCAGGCGGCAAATATAAAAGCGCCGCCAGTAAATGTTGCAATTATTTAAAAAGTGCGGCGGGTGTGCGTCTTTAACAGCATAGCACAATGTGTTATAATTATACTGTTATAGAATGTTTTAAATTAAATTTGTGAAAATATACCAGCAAGGAGCGGAGCAATGAATAAAAAACTTTTGGCAGCCGTATGTCTGGCGGCAGCAGCAACCTTAAACACTGCCTGGGCAGAAAACTATACCAGCGGCGATGGGCGCTATGCCGAGCCGGATTTTGACAGGCAGATGACGAAGGCGGAAGCCGAAAACGTAAAAGCCGACGGCAAAACAAGAAGCGGCGAAGAAATTGATGCTGCGCAGTCGGAGCCTTTGCCGATAACCATGACCGGCGATTATGCAAGTTATGATTCCGTAAGCGGCGATTTTGTTGCCGAGGGCAATGTTGTAATTACGCAGGGCAACGAAACTTTGAAAACCGTGCGTGCCGAAGGCAACATGAAAACCGGCGATGTGTGGCTGAAACAGGGCGGCACGCTGGTGGAGCCCAAAAGTACAATGAACGGCGAATGGGCTTATTATAACTTTAATACCAAAACCGGCGAAATTAAGAAAATTGAAGGGCAGGGCGGCAAAGACTTTTTCCGCGCTCCGCATGCCACAATATATCCTGATAAAATGGTAATGGACGAAGGCGGCGAAATGACGCGCTGCCCGGCAGTAGAACATTCTCCGTGCCTTTTGATTACGGCTAAGACTTTTGAAATTTACCCGAAAGAAAAAATGGTTGCGCATGACGTAAAGGTTTATGTTAAAGGCACGCATGTTTATTCGCGTGACACATGGGTAAATGACTTAAATGATAAAAGTGCTTCGCGTTTGATGCCTACTGTTGGTTATAATGGCGACGATAACAAGGGCATGTATATCCGCCTGCGCTATGATTATAACATTGACCAGAACACGACTTTAAAAGCTGATTTACCTTACTACAGCCAGGGGCATTTTAAGCCTGTCGCTGAGGTAAAGCACGACCAGCGCAATTATTACCTTACTTACCAGAGCGGCTGGGAAGAAGAAGACGATGAATGGGTAGATAAAAAGAATGAAATCGGCTTTTATTATAAACCGCATTATTTTATTGACGGCATTCCTGTAACATATAGGCTGTATGCTCACAGAGGCTTGTGGAAAAATGATGAAACTGGCAGGCAAAGCTGGCATACTGAATATGGCGCATATTTAAGCCATGACCGTATTTATCTGTTTAATACTAAAAATACTTTTCTTGATTTGACAATTGGTAAAAAGTGGGTTGATGAAAGTCTTACCGATGAAACTCGTTCTACAATGATGTATTATGGTACATTAGGCCAAAAATTGGGCAGTAAATGGTATGCTTGGGCCGGTTACTACCGCGAAAAAACGACCAGTAATTTGTATGATTTAGGGCAGCCTGATATGGAGCGCGAACTGCGCAACGGCATCAGCTACAAGCCTGATGACAAGAATACTTTTACTATTGTTAACCGTTACGATACTGGTAAGCATGAAAATTACGAAACTACTTATACGTGGACGCACCGTTTCTGCTGCTGGGCAATCAGTTTTGAATATGAACAGGAGCATTTTGACGGCGGCGACAGACAATGGAATATCAGATATGAATTCCTGAACTGGTAAGAGGTGAGTTATGGATATCATCAAAACACGTTTTGAAGAACATATTGCTTTGGCGCAGCTTGTTGCACAAAGCGGTATTATGCAGCAGGTGGCTGATGCCGCTGCCATTATCAAAAAAGCACTGGCAGCCGGGCACAAGGTTTTGTTCTGCGGTAATGGCGGCAGCGCAGCTGACAGCCAG